>Ga0208235_1000404_pt1 | contig 10181 bp, 11 predicted proteins | sample LakMenEpi22Oct12_FD_150727 | JGI IMG/M metagenome (GOLD analysis project Ga0208235, IMG submission 150727) | Freshwater microbial communities from Lake Mendota, WI - 22OCT2012 deep hole epilimnion (SPAdes) | ecosystem: Environmental > Aquatic > Freshwater > Lake > Epilimnion/Euphotic zone ... | reverse complement strand
CTTTTCAACATTTAAAATCTTGCCGCGGATTGGAAGAACGGCTTGATAGCGAGAATCCCGGCCACCTTTTGTTGAACCACCAGCCGAGTCACCCTCAACAATATAAAGCTCACACTTTTCTGGTTCAGTCCATTGGCAATCAGCTAACTTTCCAGGCATTCCTCGGCCCTCTAATAAACCTTTTCGATTACGGGATAAATCACGGGCTTTTCGCGCGGCCACTCGAGCGGCGGCGGCATCAATTGATTTTCTAACAATATCTTTTCCTTCACTTGGGTTTTTTTCAAACCAAGAGGTTAGGTGATCATTCATTGCTTTTTGAGTAAAGGATTTTGCTTCGGTATTTCCTAATTTAGTTTTAGTCTGTCCCTCAAATTGCGGCTCAGCAATTTTGATTGAAACAATTGCAGTTAAACCCTCTCTAACATCATCTCCGGTTAGGCGATCCTCTTTCTTTCTGATAAAACCCCATTCTTCACCAAACTTATTTACTATTGAAGTAAGTGCGGTTCTAAAACCTTCTTCATGGGTTCCACCCTCTTGGGTGTTGATTGTGTTGGCAAAGGTGTAAACAGATTCAGAAAAACCGGTATTCCACTGCATTGCTACCTCAAGTGAAATCTTGTGTTTAGTCTCCTCTGTGGCAAAGGAGATAATTGATTTGTGGGTGGCACCTTTTGTTACATTTAAATGCTTAACAAAATCAATAATGCCATCGGCATATTCATACCGAACATATAGTGGATTTCCTTTATCATCCACATGCCCTGCTCTTTCATCAGTTAATGTCAAAACTAAACCTTTATTTAAAAAGGCCATCTCTCGAAATCTGGTTGATAGTGTTTCAAATGAAAAATCTGTAGTTTCAAAAATCTCTTTAGATGGCCAAAAGGTAACTGTGGTTCCAGAATCCTCAATTGCACCGCCTTTTTTAACCGGTGCGGTGGGTACTCCTAATTTATAATTTTGATTCCAGAAAAAACCATCTCGTTTAACCTCAACACTTAAATCAGTGCTTAGTGCATTAACAACTGAAATACCAACGCCGTGTAGTCCACCAGATACTGAGTAGCCGCCATCTCCAAATTTTCCACCTGCGTGTAAAACAGTTAGTACAACCTCAAGTGCTGGCTTTTTTTCTACTGGGTGAATATCAACTGGGATGCCTCGACCATTATCAATTACCTTTACCGAACCATCTTTTTGCAAAATAATATTTATCTCTGTGCAATAACCAGCTAGTGCTTCATCAACCGAGTTATCAACTACTTCATAAACTAAGTGGTGTAATCCCCGCTCACCAGTTGAGCCGATATACATTCCTGGTCTTTTTCGAACCGCATCTAATCCTTCAAGAACGGTAATATTTGATGCGTCATAACCCTTGTGCTCTTTTTTAGATTGAGCTTGAGATGGGGTGCTTTTAGTCGGCACTTAAAACCCCCAAAATCTCTATAAATTGAATCTGGCCGTTTTTTGACCGGCGCACCCCATAATCTTATCGGCTGATGATGATTTGAAATACCCAAATCAGGGTTTTAGGGGATAAATGCGCCCCTTTTATAGAAGTTTTGTGGGTGGATACTAGCCGTAGGTGTCTCTTGGCCCTCTTGCCCCACGAATTGATCGAATACCGCGCTTCCATGACGGCGCATGTGGACCAATCACATTTAACTGCTCAACTAACGCACCAGGTGCTGAACTTGAAATTGTTTTTAATAAATCATCTTGCATTAATCGCATCTGTGTTGCCCAAGCTGAAGATGAAGATTGAATTGTTAATCTGCCATCTACTAAAGAGATTGGTGTGGTGTGTTGAGCGATCTCTGCGCCAACAATATCTATCCAATTACTAAATAAGTTTCCTTCGGCAACACCCTGCCCCCAATTTCTACCTGCAATCACCTCTGACAAAACCGATTGCAAAGATTGTGGGTCAGTTAACTTCACTTGTTCAACCGCGCTTTGATTACTACCTCTTAATTTTCTAAAACCAGATCTATAGAATTTATACAACTCCTTAGCGATATCTCGTTTCATAATTTACTCACCGCACCAGCTCTAACTAAATACTTTGTGCCGGTAATTGATTTTGGTAGATCATTTTCAACCGCCACAGTAATTATTGTTTGATCAGCACCTTTTGCAATCTCAGCCAATCTCTCTCTGCGCTCCTCATCTAATTCAGAAAAAACATCATCTAAAATCAATATTGGGGATAGGCCATCGGATTTTAAAAGATTGTATGTGGCAAGTTTTAATGAGAGTGCTATTGACCAAGATTCACCATGGCTTGCATACCCTTTAACTAAATGATCTCCTAGTATTAAAAGTAGATCATCTCTATGTGGTCCAGTTAAGGTAAGGCCGCGGTCTAGCTCAGTTCCGCGGTTATTAACCAATCTCTCCATAATTTTTTCACTGTTCTCACTTTGATTAAGTGTTGGGTTTTCAATGCTTGATTTATACACAATCTCTGCTGGTTTGGTATCTGATATATCTTTATAAACTTGATTAAATATTGGCTTTAACTCATCTAAGGCAAGCATCCTTAAGGTTATTAACTCACCGCCCAACTCTGCAACCTGTTTATCCCATGGGTTTAGCGCATCTGCTGATGCTCTAGTTTTTAGTAGTGAGTTTCTTTGCTTAACCGCTCGCTCGTAATCTGAGATTACCCCAGCTATTCGCGGTGATCTTAAAGTTAGTAATTGATCAATAAATCTTCGCCGCTCACTTGGATCCCCCCGAACAATATCTAGATCCTCTGGTGAGAAATAAATTGTTTGCACAATTCCAAAGATCTCTTTTTGGCTACGGACCTGATTTTGATTTACTTTGGCGCGGTTTGCTTTATCGCCGTTGATTTCTAGTTCTACTAAAATTTCTCGCTCTGGATATTTAACTTTTGCCCGGATATACGCACTTTGATTTCCTAGTTTAATTAGTGGGGTGTTGCCACTTGCCCTGTGTGAGCTTAAAAAGGTTAGATATAAAACAGCTTCAGCGATATTTGTCTTTCCTTCACCGTTTTTACCAACAAAGATTGATACGCCAGGATCGAGTGATAGATCTAAGGTTGTATAGGAGCGGTAATTATTAAGGTTTAGATTGGTGATTAACACTTAATTTAATTTTTTGATAATTATGATGAGTAACGCATTGGCATTAACAAATACTTGTAATTTGTAATCGGCGCACTAGTTGCCTCGACTTGACCAGTTAAAACAGCTGGTTTGTTAGCTCCAGTAAATGTAATGTGAACAAAAGCGGTGTTTATGGCGTTAAGTCCATCTGTTAAAAATGTTGGGTTGAAGGCGATGTTTATGTCCTCACCCTTGTAATTAATATCTAACTTCTCACTAGCTTGTGCTTCATCTCCTGTGCCTGCCTCTAATTGCAAGGTGTTGTTTGAAAAATTGAGTCGTAGTGGAACGGTTTTATCAGTTACTAATGCAACACGTCTTACTGAATCTAAAAATGGTGCGACCTCAATTACAGCGTCGGCGGTTGATTCACTTGGTAGTAGGTGTCTAAATGGTGGGAATGAGCCATCTAAAACTCTAGAGGTCATAGTTTTGCCCTCTGATATAAAGCCAACTAATTTTTCGTTTGTGTTGCTTGGAGCAAGTGCGATTGTTACCTGGGATGAACCAATTAAAGATTTTGCAGCATCAGCTAATGTGCGAGCGCGCAGTAGTGATGTGGTTTCGATGTTTGCATCCTGTGCGTTCCAGGTTAACTCTCTAACCGCAAGCCGGTATCGATCAGTTGCGGCTAATGTAATTTGGTTTTTATTTATCTCAACAAAAACACCGGTTAATGTTGGTAGTGAATCATCTTTGCCCGCTGCAATTGCCACCTGATTTACCGCGGTTGCAAATAGATCTGAATTTAAACTTCCTGAAGCGCTCGGTAGCTCTGGCAGGGTTGGATACTCAACTAGTGGCAGGGTTGGGAGTGTGAACTTGGCACTTCCAGCGCTTACTAAAACCCGGCTGCCCTCTAAATTAAATGTGATTGGTTTAGCAGGAAGTGATCTAGAGATCTCAGCTAATAATCTTCCCGGCACTAAAACTTTTCCTTTTTGAGAAACATCAGCTTTAAACTTTGCTTTTGCAGCAGTCTCTAAATCTGAGCCAGATAAAGTTATTTCCTCCCCCGCATCAATTACGATTCCAAGGAGTGCGGTAGTGATAGGTCTATTTGAGATTGACTTTGAAACCCAGTTGACCGCATCAACTAAGGCATCTCGCTCAACTACAAACTTCATTTATCCACCTTTTCTTAACTACTTAGAAAATCTTAACTACTTAAAGTTTTATCCAACAGTTCGCAGCCATTCACCCCTAAATCTCTATATATAGTGGTTAGTAATAACCAGAGTGATTCCTGTGGGTTGTTTGCAAAACCGCAGGTCAGCCCGCATGAAGTTAACCCCAGAAAGTGTGGGAAGGGTGTGGGTGAGCTGTTTACACCAACAACCCAAACCAGTTATAAACAGAGATATCCACACTTATCCACAACTTATCCCCACCTTGGGGGTATTGGGTTGGGGAGAACTTTTCAATATTTAGTTGTTTTAAAACCCTTACTTCTTTGACTGCTGTTTAATTCGGTTGGTCAACTCAGTTACCTGGTTATAGATCGAGCGCCGCTCTGCCATTAGCTGTCTAATCTTTCGATCAGCATGCATCACAGTTGTGTGATCACGCCCCCCGAAGGCTTGTCCAATTTTTGGCAAAGAGAGCTCAGTCATCTCCCGGCACAAATACATCGCGATCTGACGAGCATTTACCAAAACCCTAGAGCGAGAGGTGCCACAAAGATCATCAACTGTTAATGAGAAATAGGATGCGGTTTGGGCCATGATGGTTGGGCCAGTAATTTCTGGTCCTCCTTCTTCTGGAATCAAATCCTTCAAAACAATCTCAGCCAGCGATAGATCAACACCTTGTCTATTTAATGAGGCAAATGCGGTGACTCGAATTAGAGCACCCTCTAACTCACGGATATTGGTTGAGATCTTGCTAGCGATGTACTCCAAAACATCATCAGGTGCGTTTAATTTATCTTGCGCAGCCTTCTTACGAAGAATTGCAATTCGAGTTTCAAGCTCAGGTGGTTGAATATCAGTAATTAAACCCCACTCAAAACGTGAGCGCAGGCGATCTTCCAAAGTGGTTAATTGCTTTGGTGGTCGATCACTTGAGATAACAATCTGTTTGTTAGCGTTATACAAAGTATTGAAGGTATGGAAGAACTCCTCTTGGGTTCGTTCTTTGTTTTCTAAAAACTGAATATCATCAACTAATAAAATATCTAGATCTCGGTAGCGCTTTTGAAAGACTGATGCTTTGTCATCACGGATTGAGTTAATAAAGTCATTTGTAAACTCCTCAGAGGAGACATATCTAACTCGAACTGAGCCATATAACTCTTTAGCATAAGCACCAATTGCATGTAAAAGGTGGGTCTTTCCAAGACCTGAATCACCATAAATAAATAGCGGGTTATAAGCCTTTGCTGGGGCCTCAGCTACTGCAACAGCTGCTGCATGTGCAAATCGATTTGATGCGCCAATAACAAAGGTTTCAAAGATATATCTTGGGTTTAATTGCGCACTTTCATTAGTATTTAATGAGGTTGAGTTTCTTCCAGTACCACCCTTGGCTTCAACTGGTACTTCAGAAAAATTCTCATCAAGCAATTGCGCACTCTCTTGGGCTTCCCCTTTGCCATCACTGGTAACAGTTACTGCAATATTTATTTTTTCACCCAGTTGGTTGGTTAGCTCCTCAGTTAGGATGGCGCGAAGCCTGGTCTCTAAAACATCCTTGGTGAATAGGTCGGGAGCTGATAACAAAAGATTTGAACCATCTTCTCCTGGCAGCAAACCAAGTGGTTTGGTTCGAGATAAAAATGCGTTGTATTGCGGCGTGGAAACAGATGAGACCACCTGATCCCAGAGTTTTTGTAGATCTACCTGCGCAAGAGTTGCCATCTACCTACCCATAATCCTGGCTAAAAGCCCTAAAAAGTTACCCACAAAGTTATCCACAGGCTGTGGTCTAAACCTGTCCTTTAAACTTCAATTTCTAGCCATAGAGGGGAAAATCTGTGGATAGAGGGCGAAGATAGGTGCTATCACTCAGGATTGCAAGTGGTTATCCACACCAAATAGCCCCTCTAGGGGGTGGGTAGGACCGGTTTGACCCATCTTGTCCCCAGCCCCTACCCTTACCACCCATACCGCTGAGACCCTTAAACGGGAAAATCAATAATTTTAGGAGAGATTTATGAAGCGCACCTTCCAGCCCAATGTTCGCAAACGGGCTAAAAAACATGGTTTCCGTGCCCGCATGGCCACACGTGGTGGACGAGGTGTTTTATCAGCTCGCCGCGCAAAAGGCCGAGCCAAAATCTCTGCCTAAGTTAACTAACTTAATCCGTGTTACCTAAACCAAACCGGCTACGTGCTGGATCTGATTTTAATCTCATCACCAAAACAGGTGCTCGCTTTTCTGCCCCAAACTTAGTTTTGTATGCAAACCTTGCAAAGACTGATCAACCAAAGATTGGCTTCATTGTTAATCGATCTGTTGGTGGTTCAGTCGCCCGCCATCTTGTAACTAGAAAACTTCGTCACAACTTTGCTGCCCACATCCCATCACTTCCAAATGGTTTAATGATTGTAGTTAGGGTATTAAAAGCTCAAAATGATTACACCACAGAGGTTTCACAACTAGTTGAAAAAACCTTATTAAAGTTTTCAACTCAGAACAACAAGGCTGATAAATGAGATTTGTTTTAACCCTGCCGATTAAGGCTTATCAAAAATATATCTCTTCTTTATTTGCTCCCCGCTGTAAGTACTACCCATCCTGTTCCACCTATACCGAGTTAGCGATAACTGAGTTTGGCGTTAAAGGACTATTTATGGGCATCTACCGTTTTGTAAGATGTAATCCATTTTCACATGGTGGGGTGGATTACCCATCTAAACAGGCAGTATTGGTAGTTAGAGAAAGGCAGATGAGTTAATGGATGCGATATTAAATGGCTTATATACAGCGGTTTCTTGGGTATTGGTCACCTTCCATGATCTTCTAGCCTTCACCAACAATCCTGATCTGCAGTGGGTAGTTGGCATTATCGCTTTAGTTATTTTGATTCGAATCATTCTTATTCCATTATTTGTTAAACAGATTAAATCTCAACGAGCCCTCACCGCCTTGCAACCACATATGAAGGCAATTCAAAAGAAGTATAAGGATGATCGACAAAAACAATCTGAAGAGATGATGAAGCTCTATAAAGAGCATAAAACAAATCCACTCGCCTCCTGTTTTCCTATCCTTGCCCAAGCCCCAATCTTTTTCGCACTCTTTTGGGTGTTAAACAGTATTAGCCAAAATCAACCCCGCGGCTTGTTAAAGGGTGAGTATTTAATTTCAGCAAGAGAGGCAAACTTTTTTGGCGCACCCCTTTCTGGCACATTTTTAGGATCAAGTGATTTCACCACCAAAGCAATTGCAATCGTCTTGATTATTTTTATGTCAGCCACCACCTTCACCACCCAACGTCAGTTGATGGTTAAAGGAATGCCAAAGATGGACACATCAAATAACATGATGTTGCAACAGCAAAAAATTATGTTGTATTTATTTCCAGTTATCTTTGCAGTAACCGGTGTTAACTTTCCAATTGGAGTTTTAATTTACTGGTCGACTACAAACCTTTGGACTTGGGGTCAGCAGTACTACGTAATTAAACGAAACCCAGCTCCAGGATCTCCAGCTTATGAAGAGCTGCAGAAAAAGAGGGCAGCAAAAGGATCACTTGATGAAACAGGTAACAACCCAGATGGCACCACAATCATTGAAGAGCAACCAGATCAGGGTGGACAACGAAACCAACCAAAACGAGATAAAAAACGAAAGAAGAAGCGTAAGTAGATAAACCGCACAAATTAGTACAAAAACTATCAAATCAGTATAAATATCACTTTGGAGGAGCAATGAGCGAAGTAAAGAGTGAAAAGGTTGTCGAGAAGAAGAGTTTGATCGCCCAACTTGAAGAAGAGGGGGATGTCGCAGCTGATTACCTAGAGGGCCTTCTTGATATCGCCGACCTTGATGGGGATATTGATATTGATGTTGAAAATGATCGAGCAGCCCTTGCGATTGCCGGCGGAAAACTCTCCCACCTAGTTGGCGGTCGTGGTGAGGTCCTAGATTCACTACAGGAGTTAACCCGGCTTGCAGTTCAAACCTCGTTGGGCGAGCGAAGCAGGTTGATGCTAGATATCGACAACTTTAGAAGTGATAAAAAGGCTGAGTTAGCTCAGTTGGCCAAAGAGACTGCCGAAGAGGTTAAATCCACCGGGGAGGCGATAAAGCTTCGTCCAATGAACGCCTTTGAACGCAAGGTTGTCCATGACACCATTCAAGAGATTGGCCTAACCAGTGAATCTGAGGGTGAAGACCCAGATCGCTGCGTGGTAGTTCTTCCAGCCTAAGGTTTCACGTGAAACCAACCCCTGAGCTATTAGCCTTTTTTGGCCAAAACCAGGGAAAGATCCAGGCTTACGCAACCCTGCTTGAAACTGTTGGGATTGAGCGCGGCTTAATTGGCCCCAAAGAGGGGGATCGGATCTGGGAGCGCCATATTGCAAACTGCATCCCAATCACCACCATTATTAAAGAGGGTGTTCGGCTAGCCGATATTGGCTCTGGGGCAGGACTTCCCGGGATCGTGATCGCCCTAGCAAGGCCTGATTTAAAGGTAACCCTGATTGAGCCTTTGCAGCGACGGGTGGATTTTTTAAATGAAGTAGTTAATCAGCTTGAGATTCCAGTTGAGGTAATCAGAGGCAGGGCCGAAACAGTCAAAAAGCAGTTTGAGGTGGTTACCGCCAGGGCGGTTGCCCCCCTTGAGAAGTTAATCCAGATCAGCTGGCACATGATCCCCAGGGGTGGCCACCTGTTGGCGATAAAAGGTGAGGGTGCAGCAGAGGAGCTTGCTACCACCAAGCTTAAAAAGGGTGCTACTGCAAAAATCCATGAAATATCACTACCCAATCTGCCTGTGGCACGGGTGGTTGAGGTGAGTAAGGGTGCTTAACTTCGCCCCATGAGGGCAGATGATGTTTCACATGAAACAAACTCCCAACCAGGTGCTGGGGGCAGGCCAGTTATTGGGGTGCGCCGGCTAAAGGAGCCGATGGTGGCCCCATTAAAGACTCGAATCTTCACCGTGGCCAACCAAAAAGGTGGGGTAGGTAAAACCACCTCTGCGGTAAATATTGCCGCCGCCCTATCCATGGGTGGGTTAAAGGTTTTGGTAATTGATTTAGATCCACAAGGAAATGCCTCAACTGCATTTGGAATTGATCGAAGTGCAAATGGTGGAATTTATGATGTTCTAATAAATGATCTACCAATTGCAAATGTTGCAGTAAAGGTTGCCGGCTTTCCGCATTTAGAAGCTGTGGCAGCAAACTCTGATTTAGCAGGAGCTGAAATACAACTAGTTCCTACAGTTGCAAGAGAGTTTAGATTACAAGCTGCGTTACAAACTTATTTGTTAGCAAAACAAAATGCTGGCCAAAGATTTGATTATGTATTTATTGATTGTCCACCAAGTTTAGGTTTGTTAACTATTAACGCACTAGCTGCAGCTGATGAAGTACTAGTTCCAATTCAATGTGAGTACTACTCACTAGAGGGATTGTCTTTACTATTACAAACTTTAGGTGAGGTACAAAAGAGATTAAATCCTAAGATCTCACTTACCACCATTGTTTTAACTATGTTTGATGGCAGAACTAGATTGGCAAATGATGTGGCAGATAATGTTAAAAAACATTTCCCAACTGAGTTAATAAATATTCCAATACCAAGAGCGGTAAGGGTTTCTGAGGCGCCCTCTTATGGCCAAACTGTTATGACATATGACGCCTCTAGTCCTGGCGCTATTGCATATATGTCAGTTGCTAGAGAGATTGCAAACCGAGGTGGTGCTCCAATTAATGTAAAGAATGAGAGTGCTTGATGAGCACTCGCAAAGGTGGTTTAGGTAGAGGGTTAGATGCATTAATTCCTACCTCAATAATGCCAACTGAGATTAAAACTCCAAGCGGAGTAGTAACAGCTAATCGAGATGAGATAGATCTTAAT
>Ga0208235_1000402_pt1 | contig 10200 bp, 11 predicted proteins | sample LakMenEpi22Oct12_FD_150727 | JGI IMG/M metagenome (GOLD analysis project Ga0208235, IMG submission 150727) | Freshwater microbial communities from Lake Mendota, WI - 22OCT2012 deep hole epilimnion (SPAdes) | ecosystem: Environmental > Aquatic > Freshwater > Lake > Epilimnion/Euphotic zone ... | reverse complement strand
AATATTCAATTAAATTGTTTCTTCAACAATTGGCTCTGGTTGTGGAGGTACTGGAGGTACATAATCACCTGTAATTGTTACATCAATTTGAGTTGCAACCCAATTGTAAGCATACTCATTTGTTGCCCAACCATTGTAATCTTCGCCTGTCATAGTTAAGTTACCTTCTTGTAATTTACTTTGAGTGTCGCTTAATAAAGAATAGTAAAAAGTAGCTGCATTGTTTAAATTGTCATTAATACAATAAGCATTAAGGATTGTTGCCGTTCCTAAGTTTAGTGGGAATACCACTGGTTCGATTGTTTTCATTTTATTTATTTTCTAATTGTTAAAAATTACCTTCAAAATCTGCACGTGTTGGGCATCTATTAGTTGGAGTAACTTGACCGCTTACGTTTGTATGTGATTCAATATAAGCAGCAGTAACTATCCTTGTGTCATATTCTGCTGGTATTGTTACATCAACTGTATATGGATAATAATAAGGTATGTTCCTTAGTGTTGCACCTGTTATTAATTGATTCTCTGCCGTTGTAGCCCAAGTTGATGCCATTATAATAATTTTTTTATAAGTTCTTCTAATTGTGCAACCTTATCTTCTAAGTAAGCAATCTTAGCAGTATGTACTTGACTATAAGATAATGATAAAAAACCATCTTCTCCTTCATTAACTGCACTTGGTAATATTTCTTGTACATCTTGTGCGTAGTAGCCTAATTCTTTTCTACTATTTTTAAGATACATTCTTGCAGCAACATTTTCAATTCCTTTTGGTTGTTCATAATCTTTTACAAGAATCTTTAATCTACTATCCGAAGTATCAAAGAAACCGCCTGTTGAACGAACAGTCCCAGTTACATCAAGTTTATACCCACTATCTGTTGTTGTTCCTATTAATACATTACCCCCCGATGTAATTCTCATTCGTTCGCCTGTACTTCCAGCATTTCTTGTTTTGAAAACCATATAGAAACTATTTCCAGAAGGAGCAGCCATTTCAATACCACCACCATTAACAAGTCCGCTACCATACAGCCAATTAATACCGCTTGTTACATCCAGAGAGCCTCCGTTAGCTATATATAAAAATGGATTTGTGTCATTTCCTATTTGAACGTTACCAGATTGTGTGATTGATAATACAGAAGTTCCTGTATATGGATTACCACCTATTGATGTGCTTACTTTAAAACTTAAAGTTCCATAGTTATCATATCCATTTATTAATGCCCAGTTTCTACCAGCAGAACCATAGTTATCTGTAAATTGTAAATAAGGAATTGGACCTGCATTGCTATTCCCTGTTATATAAGAAACACCCGTTGCCGTTACACTACTTGAGAATCTTCCTGTACCATTAACATCTAACTTAAATCCTGCATCGGTAGTTGTGCCTATTGCTAAATTTCCTGTACTAAACAAGGTCATTGCTTGGGTAAATGTTATAGCGTTACCTGCCGTTCCTGAAGGTGCTTGATACCAAATGTGTGCGCCATCATATTGACCATAACTTGTAGCAAATGAACTATCTATATATCTATAATTCGTGTTATCAAAATAAGCATTAGTTCCAAAATAAACATCCCTACTTGTAGAAGATAACCAAAAACTTTTAATATTTTGTATTGCTTTAACATTAGAACCCCACGCACTCGGTGTAACTCCTAATCCTAAATTGCCAGAAGATAATGTCATTCTTGTAGCTACACCTAATTCTACAAATCTAATTGCATCTGTATAACCAATAGAACTATTTGTAGTGCTGAAGCGAATATCATCTCTAAATTGAGCAGCCCCATTTACATCTAATTTATATGAAGGACTTACACCTATTCCAATATTAGAACTCACTTCTTGTATTACACTATCTCCTATTGTACTTGCACCCGTAAACTTAGGTAGGTAGTTTGTAGTACCTGTTCCTGTTACAGGGTTAGTTAAAGCGTTCTGCTTGTTGTTAAACGTAGTCCAATCAGTACTTGATAATAAACCATTTTGTGAACCACTTGCAGTTGCAATAGCTAATGTAATTGTACCACTTGTAGTGATAGGAGTTGAACCAATAGTTACTCCGCTTGTTGCAGAAGATAATCCTACGCTTGTAACTGTTCCTACACTATAAGTTCTATTTGCACTTAAATCAAATGAAGTTCCGTTAATAGTTATAGTTCTACTTGTTGGAACGTACCCACTTAAATCAGGTGCATAGTTAGGGATATTAAACACCCCTGTTGTTGAGTTATAAGTAGCTGCACCGCTTGTACCTGTTGTGGTCAAACTAATAGCTGCTCTTGCCAAAGCATCTGTATATTGAGTAATTGTTGAAGCTATCGTAAATGAAGGATAAGTTCCACTAATTGATATCCCTGCACCTGCCGTTAAAGAAACAGTTTGGTCTGGAGCAGAGTTAGTAATTACACCTGTTGTAGAGTTGTAGCTTATTCCTGTGCCTCCACTTAAAGAAGTTAAGGTTATAAAGTTTGAACCATTTGTGATTTGATTATTATTGGTAGGTATTGTTATTACCCCTGTTGTGCTATTATAAGCACCACTACCTGCCGTAAAACTTAAAGCTGCTCTTGCTCTTGCATCGGTAAAGTAAAGGTTTGTATTTTCAGTTACTTGACTTGTATTATAATCGCCACTAACCGCTACAACTGCACCTGTTCTACCAAATACACTTGTAACCGCATCCGTATTATCATCAGTCCAAGAAGCAGATATTGTACCACCATCTTGTTGATTAAGCGTTAAAGTCTTAGTTGTTGTTCCTGTAACCGCTGCACTTATGATTGAATCATTGTAAGCAGTATTAAATTTAACCCAATCTAAGTTATCCAAATAACCATCAACCGAAGCAGATGCAGCTGGGATTGATATTGTATTAGATGTGTTAACTAAAGGTGCAGTAAATGATAATGCAGCTTGTTTCGCATTAAACACACTCCAATCGCTTGAACTCAACTTACCTGTATTTGTAGCCGAAGCAACAGGCAGATTAAAAGTATGCGTAGCTGTTGAACTTGATATGTTAAAATCCGTTCCGCTTGTGCCTGTCGCTAAAAATTGTACTTGTCTTGTTAAGTTATTTAACGAAGTTAATCCCTTAGAAAATGTTGTAACTACTTGGCACAAATGATTGTTCTCTGTGTGTAAAGTAACTTCTCTTGTATCAACATTTGCATATATTCTAATTGCTATTCTATCGGTTATCGCTAAAACAGTTTGAGCTACAGGGATAGCAAAATAATAAGGACTTAAAGTTGTACCACTTGTTAAATATTCAGGTACGCTTTGGCTACTTCCTATCAAAGTAAAAGTAGTGCCGTCATATTTATAAACCTCTGCATATACATAAGGATTATGAGCATTAGAGTTTACGCTAAAATAAAACTCACAATTAAAGTTACCCGCAGGTACTTCTAATAAAGCAGGGTCATTAGCATCTGTTAAATAACTTGCTATGTATCCATCTGCCGTAATAGTAATATCAGTTCCTGCACCTGCAATTGGGTCTTTGCTTAATTCTCTATAAGCAACACCGCCAATAGTACCTTGTGAAACACTTGAATTTAGATAGTAAGAAACCGAACTTCCGCCACCTGTTGATGTTGGGAAATCTGCTAATGCGCCATCCCCTCTAACATATTGAGTAGCATCCCCTGCAAATCCTATGTTAATAGTTCCTGCCGTTGTAATTGGGCTTCCTGTAATTGTTAAAGCATCGCCTGTTTCTGTAACTGCTACGCTTGAAACTGTACCCGTTGTAGCAAATAAATTAGCTATCTGTAATAAAGAAATCTTTTTACTTACACCTGTAATCGGATCGCCTATAATTGTTAAATCAGAAGTTTGCGGTGCAACGCTTGTCGCTAACTGATTAATTTTTTTTGATTCCATTAATAAGTATAATTTGTAGGCACCTGGCACCTGTTGTTTATAAATGGTAAATTCAAAGTAATATCACACTTGACGCCTGCTAAAAAATCAGGATCAGATTCCGTGAAATACGTCATTGGAATATTATCCCCGCAAGTCCAAGTAACTACTCCATAATCTAAGGGATATCTTAATTGAGCAATAAAATCTTGTGCTACCAATGTTTGATCCGATAAAACTTCTGTTTCGTTTGTTTCCTCTGATAGCATCCTATCCATAAAGTAAAAACTGAAATTGAAATTTATTTCTTTAGCACCTATTGTAGCACCTGTTAACGTAAAAAACATAGCAGGATATGTAACCTCGCCATTGCTTAAACGTTCCCAGACATCCCCAAAGTTAACAAAATTAATTTGTTCGTGGTCGTTTCCTATCTTTGTCAGTTCGTTGACTATTTGGTTTAATGTCATTCTTTTTTGCTTTTTCCAAATAAACTTTTAGCTTATTTTGGTTTTTTATAGTTACTTGTTTACTCATATTAGCAGCATCCAATATTACCCTGATACCTTTCCTCAAAAGTTCTTTTACGTTTGCCCTCGTAATCATCATCATTGCAACAAGCATCCCCTAAGTACATTGAAACTGTGTAACCTTCATTATCAGGCTTGATTGAATCAATGCCGCTACCAAAGTTTAAGTAGTTAGGATATAAAGCATTGTTTTGTTTTAGGTATTTAATTAACCTTTGCTTGTAAAATTCTGCTCTGGCTTTGTATCTGTTAGCCACGTCAATCATATCTTGCATTGAAGGACTTTCTTGATTCTCGCCCGTCTTTCTTAAAAGCCCTTTATTGTAAAACTGAAAAGACAAACCCTGTGGTAACTCCGACATTACAAAATAGATTAATGTATCTACAATGTAATCATCCAATAAAGTCGTTTGTAAATTTGTGTATGTATTGGTATCAACCGCCGTTTGTAATTCATTGTAAAGTGCCGATCCTAAAGCAGGCAAAATATACATATCTTGCGCCGTCTTGATTTCAGGCAATACTAATTTTTCATCTACGTTTGCGTGCAATCCTGTTCTGTCCTTAATCGACTGAACTGATATAAATAAAGTATTCTTGCTCATTATTTTTTTCTTGTTACTATGTTTGAAACCCATTGATGTCTGCAACTTGGCTCGTGAGTATTAGTACCAGGCTTTGTGTACCAACCGCCTTTACGATCCCATACCGAATAACCTAATCTTGCACTCATTAACTCTATTTCGCTACGGCTATAAACCTTATTTGCGTCTAATAAAGCCACGCAAAACGGACGGCTTGTATCCTTATCTGCATTACTAAAACCCGCTTTCCATTCATAAGAATATCTAATCAGCAACTCCGTTGTCTGTGGCTTGATTTTTTCTAAAATATCCTTTAAAGGCTCTGTCAAAGTATGCTCTGTAATTACGTTTTCATCAATCCCTGTACCTATTGTGTATTGCTTAGGTTGGATATGCCCATCTTCAATTAATTTTTTAATTACTTGATTGATGGTATCTACGTTTTGATCTAAAGTAGTCGCTAAAACCTCAGGTGTTATTCTTTTATCCTTAGCCATCAAATCAAGCACATTGGCTTGTAATTGGTTTACCTCTGCAAATAACTGATATTCAGAATCGTCATTAAAGCGCGTTCTTGACTTCCAAATATTGTATGAAGCCTTATCCTCACCAAACTCAAAAAACACGCTAAAATCGTCCTTAAATTGCGCAGATTGCACAACTGTAACCGCTTCCTCTGGTGCTTGATATTTAGTCATATCAATACCCGCCTTTTCAAGTAACCATTCCTTAGGTGCAATTTCCTTTAAAAGATTCTCTGTAAACTCAAATCCGATAGGCTCGGTTGGGATAATATGTAATTCTGCGTCCTCGATACCTCTGTACTTAAATAGCATATTAAATACACTTTCAAGGTGCATTTGCTTACTATTAACGTAAGTATTTTTAAAGATTTCATATCCGTCGCGCATTTCAGAACGGCTACCTAATTTACCAGCCTCTGCAATACCAAAGATTGATGGCGTTGTAATCTGATGCCCTGAAAATATATTAGTTTGAATTAAAGAATCCACACGACCGAAGTCCTCTTTTGTTATATCAGAAGTGCCTAAATCATCAACGATAGGTTTTCTTGCGCTATCATTTACAAAAGCTAAAATGAACTTCTTACCATCTGATCCGCTAAATCTATTCGTAAAACGTTTTTCAATATTACGCTTTTCATCATCCGAAGGCTCGCCATTAGGTAGGGTAATAAGTTTACTTGCAGAAAACCCTGTCTGTGCATTACCTAAAACGTGCTTAGATATTTCAATATCTGATTCTATGTAATTAAGCGCACCGAAATAACCTGGCAAAGAATAGTAACCCATATTTGGGCGATATTCTTTTATATAAAGAATCTGCTTGCCGTATGGATTAGCAGGGTTAAAAGCAGGGTAAACCTCCGCTTTTTCTGCCCTATCAGCCCAATCTTCTTTATACCAAAATTGTGTATTGTCTTTATTAGTACGAACCTTAGTATAATCGCAATGCCAGATTTCGCTTAACTGACCTGCAACTGACCAAATGATTTCTAAATAATAACCTCCAAATAATTCAGCATCCAAAGATACTTTTCTTGTAAGATCCTCAAGGCTTTCCATTCTATTGACTTTTTCAATAAAAGGTTTTGCCTGCTCGCTACCTGTCCAACCATTTGCAGTAATATAATGTACCTTGCTTTTTATAATAGCATTATGCTTAGCTGACTTATTAAAAAGTTCAACCAAGTAATTTGGGTAATCGTTGCGATCGCCATACTGAATATACCCTTCACCTTTTTTTTCTTTAAATTCAGGCTGCTTGGCTTCCGCAAATGTTAGTACTCTTAAATCCATTATTGTCTTATTTTATAAGTGTCCGTTGTTGTATATTCCGTGAAATTGAAAGGCGTTCCGACTAACTCCATAATTCCTGATTCTAATAAATTTAAACCAGCAGGATTTAGGTTAGATGTACTTGTCTGTTCGTATATATCGTAATCATATTGACCATTTAAAGCAGTACTAAAATTAGTATTTGTAACAATACTAAACTCATTGTATCTGTCCTTAAATTGGCTTATATCTGTGTTATTTAACATAACAAATTTAACCTCTGTATTTGCGCTTCTATTAGTAAATACAAATAAATAGTTAGGATTCGTTAATAGTTGCTTTTCAGTTAAAGTCAAAATAATATTTTGGGTTTGTCCTTTTGTTAACCTAATCATATTACTATATAGCTAAAAAGCTAATTTGTTGCATATCCTACAATAAAAAACCGCCGAACCAATTAAGGAACGGCGGCAAACCTATAAACCTATGAAAAAACTTAAGCTCCTGCGGTTGTCAATACAGAATAAACTGCTTGTGCAACGCTTGGTGCTAATTCTGCTTCTGATCCTGTAAAGGTTAAAGTGAATCCACTTCTATCGCCTTGTGTAGTACCCGTGCCAGCAGTACCAGCAGTTAAATCTAATCCTCTTGTTTTACCAAGATACCAATATACGCCATTTGAATCTTTTACTACTGCAATTAAAGTATTTTGTGCAAGTAATAAAATTTCGTTTCTTGTAGCGGTTTGTAATTTATTTAATACAACCATTAATTCCTGTGCGTAAAATACTGTTCCATTTTGTACGTTTGTAGTAATAGTTTGATTCATCATAGATGTATCCTTTACTTGCTCGTATTTATAGAATCTTTTACCTGGTGCCTTTGTTAATGTTGTAATCACTCCGCTTGCTTCGGTTGTTGCAGTTACGTTGGCTGCTTCTATGAAATACACTTCCGTAACACCGCCTAAGCTATCTCGGCAGTCTAAAGTGTATCCTGATGTTAATGCGCACGGCATAATATTAAATTTAAAATTTTATTAAAAATGGGGAGTATATTTCAACTCCCCAATAATTATGCTAAGATAAACTTAACGATCTCGTCTGGGAACGCTACGTTTACACCCATTTTGAACTCACTTACAAAACGAACTTGATCAGCTTCTTTTGCGTAGAAAATTTCAAATTTCTCCTCTTCGTTCAACAAATCTGTTCCTAAGAACAAGTTAGATAAACGCATTGCGTAAACCTTGTTAGTTCCGTTCAAACCTGCAAGTGCTACAACTTTAATCATAGTACCTGGTAATACAAACTCGCTATCAGCTTTCACATCAATTGAATAATGGAATTGATTTGCGTTCTTTAATGCAACTGTGTAAGTTCTAAAAACATCTTGACCACAGAAGATAGTCATATCATCAGCAGCTACTACTTTCGCAGGGATTGCTTGATATACGCCATCAAAAATCTCAATAACATTTGCAGCAGTAATTGAGCTTAAAGGCGCACCTGAAATGAAAGTAGATGTGTTAGCAGCTACAACACCAGAAGCAGCACCGATTAATTTTACTAAGCCGTCAAACTTATTCAAGTTAACGTTTACGCTTGTAGTATCACCCTGCCATAAAGAAACTTCTAATTGCTCAGCGATTGTCTTTGCTTTCTTGTTAGCAAATTCTTGCTCAAAAGGAATAGAATCATACATTGATCCTGTTGGTAATGCTTTTTGTAAGTACTTAGATTCTAAGTCTTTAGGACAAAGAGATTCGTTTACTTTAATTTTTCCAACTGTTACTGTTCTTTGAGTAAAAGTTGTAGAACCAGATGCGTTAAATCCGCAAGATCCACCTGCTTGGAAGATCGCGTCTGTGTCCATAATGTTAATCGTTTCAGCAGACTTTACGCCTACCATAACGTTACCTGCGCTTTTAATTAAAGCTGCGGTTTTTGCTCCTAATACAGAATCAGTTACCAATAAGGCTTCGTTTTGCTCTGTATAAGCTGCTAATGCGTCTACGTTAAATGCCATTGTTATTAATTTTTATTTGTTTAAAATTGCGTTTCTATATTTTTCTAATCTTTGTTCTTTAATGCCTTTTGTGTTTACAAACTCATTAAAGCTATTTGGCTTTTTGATAGGATCTTCGCTTGGCGTATTTGAAAGTGCTTCGATTAATTCAGCTACTTGTGCAAATCCTTGCTTAACCTTATTTTCTAAATCCAAAACTTTTGCGTCAGATACATTCTTAGCTTCAATTAATTCAGCAATCTTTGCTTCAAATTGATCAGCCATTTCTTGAATCTTTTTATCTTTGTAATCTGCTCCCGCTTCAACTTCTGTGTCAACTTCTGGACTTGCTTCAACTACTTTAGTTTCAATAGCGGTAATTTTTCCGTTCTCATCTAAGGTAATTTCTGTTCCATCCATTAATTCGTGATCCCCTGCTGGTGCTGGTTGCCCTTCAATAGTAACTAAACCGCCAACCTCTAAAGCTGAAATATCAACCTTAGTTCCGTCCATTAATGAATATTCTGCCATTTCAACCTTAGTTTCCTCAACATTAGGTTCAATAACTTCATTTTCCTTAACAGGCGCAGCGTTGTCCTCAAACAAAGCCTTAATTTTTAAAATTGCTTCCTGTGCGTTCATACTTTTTTTATTATATAGTTAAAAAATAAATAGTTTATCACTTAACTTGTGATAATATTTTTTTGATTGCATCAACCATAGACGCAACCTTGTTTACTTCCTTAGGTTTGTAGGTAAATAACCCCTCTACGCTGAATCCCATAATATCCCCGTTTTTAACCTTAGACCAAGCCTCGTCATTATCCACGATCATAGATCCAAACCAACTGCCAACAGGCGCATCTTCAAATCCTTTCATTGGCATAATACCGCGCGAAGGATCAGAAATAAAACTCTCAAATAATGTAACTCCCTCAAATTGTTGCTTAGAATCGTGCATTAAATTAACATTGCTCTGGAATCCTTTTTTAAAAAACTTTTGAACAATCTTAAGAATAGTGTCCGCACTAAAAGCCACATAGTAATCGCCATAAGTAGAATCAGACCTAAAAATAGGCGTATCAGCCAACATAATAGCACCCGAAATAATACGGCGATCTTCATTTGTTACCTCAAATTTTTGGGTTTTATTAAAAGCGTTCCAATTCTTTTGTATTGCAGGACGATCAACTAATGCAATGAAATCAACTTGTGAATCATCATCTATGCTATCCGTAATGTCCAACATATAAATAGGTATCTCTGTATTCATATCTTTAAATAGTTTATTTGTGAATATTTATCGTTTAACTAAATCTTGCTCTTTGTCTTATGGCTGCCATTCTTTGTTGATTGCCTGTAACATCTGTCTCAATAACGTATGCCCTTACCGCCTGATTA
>Ga0208235_1000398_pt1 | contig 10250 bp, 10 predicted proteins | sample LakMenEpi22Oct12_FD_150727 | JGI IMG/M metagenome (GOLD analysis project Ga0208235, IMG submission 150727) | Freshwater microbial communities from Lake Mendota, WI - 22OCT2012 deep hole epilimnion (SPAdes) | ecosystem: Environmental > Aquatic > Freshwater > Lake > Epilimnion/Euphotic zone ... | reverse complement strand
ACAAATTCTGCCAATTATAGAAAACAAATTGGCGATCCATCCGTATTATTACAACAAGTTAATGAAGACATTAAGGAATATAGTAGTTTAGCTAAACAAATTTCTGATGTAATGCCATCACTTGTTGGTGCAACATTTGAATTAAGACAAATGTATGGTAAGAGACAATCATCTGCTCCTGGCGGAAAAGTTCTTGCTGGTGCAGTTCCACCAGTAATAAAAGAAGAAGATATTAAACTTGGAGGTTCTTTGGGTCAAGCAAAATCTAATTTGAGTGTAGAAGAATTATCAAGAGCAAAATTCTTTTTATCTAAGTTGGTTGATATTGGTCTATTAGTTAAATCAATTAATGTAGCTCAAGCAGATCAAGTTCAAATGAAGAATTTGTATAAAAATCTTCTTGAATTGGCAAATTTAGTAGTAAATAAAAATGTCAAAGGAATTAAATTAAATAAGAAAATTGATTCTGCTTTCCAAGGCAAAGATATATTAGGTCCAAACGCAGTTGACAAAAAACAAAGTCCTGTTAAACAAGGTCCTGGAGATATATTTAAAGAAGGAAAAAAGAATAATTTCAAATTAAGATAATATTTATATCATATGATCAAACTAACTGAAATAGCAGAAACATTGGGAATTAAAAATCAATCCCAATCTTCACAACCAGTTCCACAAGCTGTTGGAGAATCACCTGCAGCAGTAAAGACACTTACCAAGGAAGAAAAGAAAGCTCTTTATGAATTGGTACATAATTATAATGAATATGGAAAAGTTCTTTATGAATATCATCAATTGATGAAAGTTGCGGAAAATATTGATAAAATATCACAATATGCCGAAACATATGCATTGAATGAATGTGGTGATTGGATGCAAGAAAATACTGCTATTCGTCATTTCAAAGAATTGAAGAAGATGTCTGAAGCATTTAAGAAAAATGCTGCTAAATGTCAACAACAAAACAATGAAATGGTCAGTTTATATGAAGATATGGGCAATATTTTAGAAAAATATTTTGAAATTAAAAGTCATTAAAACATTATAAATAGAAACGAAAAACCCCACTTTTTACAGTGGGGTTTATTTTTTTAAATTTCTACTGAACCAAGTTCATCTATTTTATTTAACATATCACTGAACGATTTAAATAAATGTTTGGTATCATTTATTAATAAAATATAATCGTCATCTGTTTTATATATTTTATAAGTATAATCATCCATGTCTTTTTGATTTTTTACTTTTAATACAAGTCGTGCATCACCTTCTGGTTCAAATCCCATTCCATATAACATATCCAATTCTTTCCAATCCCATCCATTTGGATGATCTATATCATCCAACTTATATTCTTTTTCACCACTTTCTTTTGTTAAGAATGATTTTAAATGTGTCATAATTAATTATTAATTTTAATTGCGTCTTTTATGAAACTGTATAATTTATTTTTTATTTCTCCTTCACCAGTATCATTAGTAATTGGATCGGATAACTTATAACGAATTTCTGCTGAAGGTTTATCAAAGTCTTCTTCATTTTGATATTCAGTATACCATACACCATATTTGAAAGAATTTTTTGTATCATCTTCTTCGTTTGTTAATTTCTTAATTACAAACTTAATTGTATTTTCATTGAATTCTTTATCAAAACTCAATTCCATACCAGATCCTGCATTTTTATTGTTAACTGGACCTGTTACTTCTGCAATTTTTGCAACTTCATATGGTTTAAAATCAAGTCCCTGATTTTTATTCAATTCATCTCTAAACTTAACATTCTTTTTGTTTAGTTCTGCGGTTTCATTGATTACATTTGCGAATGATCTACGAAATATTTCTTTCAATTTTGTTCGTATTTCGTTCTTTTTTGCATCTGGTACATTTGCATATAATGCACGTAAATATCTTTGAACATCACCGTCAGTACATCCAAGTTTTTTACCAGTTTCTTTGTTGTAAATACATTTACCTTTGATTTTATATGGCATAATACAATAAATATCAAGATTTTTTATTACTTTCAATTTTTTATTTATATTTATTCAACAGTAATACGACATTTCCTTTGTCGCAACATATAATTAATTAATCTTCATTGAAGTTCAAATCCTCAATAACTTCACACAAATAAGGAAAATAAATATGTCAAATCTATTAAAAGAAGCTATTGCTGACGCTAAAGCTGTACGTGCTACAGCACTTGCAAATGCAAAAGCTGCGTTGGAAGAAGCATTCCAACCAAAACTAGAAGCTATGTTAGCCGAAAAATTAAAAAACGAAATTTCTGAAGGTGAATATGGTTCAGATGAAGTGTCTGAAACAATGCCAATGGAAATGTCCGCATCAGATGATGCAATGGATGAAGGAATGGAAATTACAGATGAAGAATTAAATGAAATTCTCGCTGAACTAGAAGGTGAATTGGATGAAGCAGGTCAAGTTGACCCAAATGTTCCAGTTGCACCAGCACCTGCTCCAGTTGATCCAGCCGCAGCAGCACCAGCTCCAGTTGCACCAGTTGATCCAATGGCAGCTCCAGTTGCACCAGCACCTGTTCCAGTTGATCCAATGGCAGCTCCAGTTGCACCAGCACCTGCTCCAGTAGCCGAAGAAGCTGAAGGAGAAGAAGTAGTTGATCTACAAGAACTTCTTGATTCATTGAACGAAGAAGAAACCGAAGAAGAAGAAATGGAAGAATCTATCGTCAATGAAGAAAAGGAAGAAGACGACGAAAAAGAAGAAAAGGTAGATGAAAAGATTGAAGATGAAAAGGTTGACGAATCTCTTCAAGCTGAATTGAACGAAGCTATGTCTACTGTTCAATATCTCCGTGATCAACTTAACGAAGTTAATTTGTTGAATGCAAAGTTGCTATATACAAATAAACTATTTAATCAATTTAACCTCGACCAAAAGCAAAAACTTAAGGTTGTGGAAACATTCGACTTGGCTAAGTCCATCCGTGAAGTCAAGTTGAGTTATACTATTTTGTCCGAATCATATAGTTTAGGTGGATCAGTTGTCAAGAAAACTAATACAACTGCAAAAACAATCACCGAAGGTTTGGCAAGTAAACCAGTTGCATCAACAGCTCCTAAAAAGGATCTAATTGTAGAAAACAGCAACGTGATGGCTTCAAGATTCCAAAAGCTCGCCGGAATTAAGAAGTAAAAAGTTAAATTAAGGTGAGTAAAAACTAACTATAAAATAAATTCAAATTATGAGTGATATTAAATCATTATTGACAAACAATATGAATCCACAGGCTAAGTTGATGACTGAAACCCGTGGATTGCAAAGCAAATGGGACAAGACTGGTCTTCTTGAAGGACTAGAAGGTGTCGATAAGGCACACATGTCCATCTTGCTTGAAAACCAAGCACAACAATTGTTGAACGAAGCTACCTCTACAGGTACTTCCCAAAACAGTGAACAATGGGCTGGCGTAGCTCTTCCATTGGTTCGCCGTGTATTCGCTGAAATTTCCGCTAAGGAATTCGTTTCAGTTCAACCAATGAACCTACCATCTGGTCTAATCTTCTATCTAGACTTCAAGTATGGTACTACCCGTGGTGGTCTTCCAGGCCAAAACGGTTACAACGGACAATCCTTGTTCGGTGGTAACAGCACTAAGCTTGGTTCTACCGATGCGGCTGTAAACGGTCTATACGGTGTAGGTCGTTATGCATATACTGAAAACTTCACTTCTTCAGTATTGTCATTTACTACAGGTTCAGTAAGCTTCAGTGATGTTGACTTGAATTCATTATATGTTGCTACAGGTTCATACAGAAAACTTACTGTAAACGTCGGCGACAATACCGGCAACAGAATTGATTTGAATGCAGTAAGAAGCTTTGCTTTGAGCGGTTCATCAATTGATCCAACCCTACAAATCAATGAATTAACCAAGGTATATAACACTGGTTCATTGGCATCTCCATATTACAGAATTCAATTCATTGTAACTGGTTCACAAGCACCAACTCCAGGTAATGCTACATTGACATATACAGTACAACCTACTGACAGTACCCGTGGTGACTTCGAAGATACAAATCCATTCAAGGGATCTGCTGGTGGTTCATCTGGTATCAACCAAGGTACTGATATCAACATTCCAGAAGTTAACTTGGAACTTAAGAGCGAACCTATCGTTGCTAAGACCCGTAAGTTAAAGGCAGTCTGGACCCCAGAATTGGCTCAAGACTTGAATGCTTATCATAGCATTGATGCAGAAGCAGAATTGACTGCTCTCTTGAGTGAATATGTATCAATGGAAATTGATCTTGAAATTATGGACATGTTGATTAATGCAGCTCCTGCATTGACAACCGAAGCATGGTCTGCAGTAATCGGTAAAGACATCATCAAGGGTGCAAATGATGCTAACGGACTACCAACATTCACCGTAAACAACGATTCAACCAATCGTACTGCTTACGTAAAGAGTACTTGGTACCAAACTCTTGGTAACAAGATTCAAAAGGTAAGCAACAAGATTCATCAATTGACTCTACGTGGTGGTGCAAACTTCCTAGTAGTAGGTCCAGATGTAGCAACCATCTTGGAATCAATCCCAGGATATGTTGTTAACACAGACGGTGATTCTGCTAAGTTCGCAATGGGTGTAAGTCGTGTTGGTAGCTTCGCAAGTCGCTTCCAAGTCTACAAGAACCCATATATGCAAGAAAACACCATCTTGATGGGCTTCCGTGGAAATAACTTCCTAGAAACCGGTGCTGTATATTCCCCATACATCCCACTAGTACAAACTCCATTGGTATACGATCCAGTCAACTTCACACCACGTCGTGGCGTATTGACTCGTTATGCTAAGAAAGTAGTACGTCCCGAATTTTACGGCAAGATATATGTTTCTGACTTAGATCAAATCTAATCAATACTAAGATAGATTAAACAATGACCCCGGCAGAAATGCCGGGGTTTTTTATTTTGTAATTCTATTTATATTATATGATAAATTTAACTGATATAGTGGATGAAATTTTAGAAAAAAATGAACCAATGAAGTTGGTTAAAGATGTTCAAATAAGCGAACAATTAAAATATCATTTATATAGAAAACTTACATTAGAAGAAAATATATTTAGAATTTATAGTGAAGGATATTTTAAAATAGTAAATGAAGTTCGTGGTTTATACAATGATGACGCAATTGAATTAAATGATGATGATGTAGATATTATAGAAAGTGATTTAGGAATTAAAGCAATATATGAAGGTATAGAAGTTTATTTAGATGCGCCAATTGAATTGGAAGAAGATGAATATCTAAATGAGGTAAAACACAGAGGTAGAACTGTACATCTTAGTAGACCATTTAGAACTCCAGGAGGACCAAAGAAATTTGCTGTATATGTAAGAGGTAAGAATGGTAACATCAAGAAAGTTACATTTGGTGATCCTAAAATGAGAATTAGAGCTAGTAGTAAAGCTCGTAGAAAAAGTTTTAGAGCTAGACATAGATGTAGTCAAAAGAAAGATAGAACTACAGCCGGATATTGGAGTTGCAGAAGTCATAGAATTAAATCTTTAGGTACCAAGAGTAAGGGCAAATATTGGTGATATGGAATTTCCATTTAAAGAAACACATTTACAAGATAATTTATATCTAAGAGAATTTGAAGAAAATGTAGATATAGATGATTTGGAATGGCACAGAGACAGAGAAGATAGAATTGTAGAAATAATTGGTGCAACAGATTGGCAATTACAAATGGATAATGAATTACCAAAAACTATGTCTGGTAAACTTTTTATACCAAAAGAAGTTTGGCATAGAATTATTAAAGGAAATGGTGATTTAAAAGTTAGAATAACTAAATTATAATATATTTATAAACAATGAGTGCTAATTTAGATCAAGATAGAGTAAGATGGCCAGGTAGCGGTAGTGCAGTAACTACTGGAAGCATACCATTTGGATTTTATTTGACAGAACCTACTCCTGTTAGTTTAACAGCAAGTGTTGGATTTTTTGAATATGACTGTGAGAAAAGCGCAGAGTGGGCTGCAAAAAGAATGGGATATCCAATCATTGACATTGAACTAATTGATGTAAATTTTTATGCAGCATTTGAAGAAGCTGTTAATGAATATGGTGCTCAAGTAAATCAATTTAATATCAGAAATAATTTATTGAATTTACAAGGATTAAGCACTGCAAATAATCCTAATATCACTGCTAAAAATGTAATAGGAACAGGATTGCCATATATAATTCAATTAGCTAAAGGATATGGAAGTGAAGTTGGAGTAGGTGGATATGTTGACATTAAAAAAGCGCCAGTTCAATTGAGTGCAAGTTTACAAACATATGATTTACAAACAATAATAGGAACCAACATTGAAAGTGGTAGTAGAGTTGAAATTAGAAGAGTATTTCATGGACCGTCACCAGCATTTGCTCGTATATATGATCCATTCAGTATGACAGGTATGAGTTATAGCAATGTATTGAATGAAATGGGATTTGCTGGATATAGTCCTGCTACACAATTTTTGATGACACCAATTTTCGAAGATTTATTAAGAGGTCAAGCAATTGAATTTAATGATATGGTTCGTAAAAGTGCGTATAGTTTTGAAGTGGTAAACAATAAATTAAAAATATTTCCTATACCTACATATGACCACACAATTTATATTGAATATGTTGTTGAAAAAGATAAATTTAGTAGTGCAAATACATTTAGTAGCGGAAGCAATTATGATGTAGTGAGTGATTACAGCAATGTACCATATCAAAATGTAGTTTACTATAAATTAAATGCAGTTGGAAAACAATGGGTTAAGAAATATTTCTTGGCATTGTGTAAAGAAAATCTTGGGATGATTAGACAAAAATATAGTACAATTCCAATTCCTGGCGGTGAAGTAACATTGGATGGATCTGAATTGAGAAGCGAAGCAGCATCAGAAAAAGAAACTTTAATTACACAATTGAGAGAAAATCTTGAAGCAACCAGTCGTAAAGCTCAAATGGAAGCTAAAGCAGATGAAACTGAAAAAATGACATCTATCATGAAGACTGTTCCACTACTAATTTATATTGGTGTTTTAGTATTTGGTTTTATATTAATATTTCATGATAAACCCATGTCTTATTTGCAACATTTCATTTAATAATAAAGTAATATGGCATTATTTGGAAGATATTTTAGTCAACGAGACATTAATTTGGTAAACCAATTTAATGCGGAATTATTGCGTGATATTATTGAAACGCTTGTTGTTTTGTTTAAAATCGCACCAAATGAAACCAACACAAACATTTATGGTGAAACAGTTGCAGCTGAAGGTAAAAGTTTTTATCCTGGTGTAGAATTAAGTACTTTAATTGATCGTGGTGATATTAGTACCGATGATGAAGGATTTGGACCTGACAGAGATCAAACTGTTGTATTTAAATTCAGAGAACTGTCTTTAAAAGATGCGAGTTTTTATCCTGAAGTTGGCGATTTGATATTATTCAATGATCGTTATCATGAAATTGATAATGTTGTACAAGAACAATTTTTAGGTGGTCAGTCAAATAAATCGCATAGTATAATCTGTAACAGTCATTATACTAAGTTGAGCAAGATTAATTTAGTTAACCGTCAATATTAATTATGTGGGAAGGTAATAAAAACAATCCAGTACCAACAAATAACAATGTTGAAAAGAACAATCCTATTGTATCTAATGTAAGAAACATTGCATTGGATACTAGAAGAGATGAAGATCCAAAGAAAAACTTTACTGTTAGTTTATTGGATGTTGATACTGCATTGATTAGTTATATACAAAATGTTATCAATCCTACTGTAATTGACGCAGGTGAAAATATAAAAGTGCCGATTATATATGGCAATCCTGAAAAATGGTATGCTGCAAAAGCTCAAGGTGCATTAAGAGATCAACAAGGTAAATTACAAATACCATTGATAATGGTTAAAAGAACATCATTTGCGAAAGATGAAGGTTATCAAACATTTAATCGTTATTTGAGTTATCCAGTAATGACTAAGTTCAATGAAAAGAACAAATACGATAAATTTAATTTATTAAATAAGACAGTTGCTCCTACCAATCAAATATTTGCAGTTACTATGCCTGATCATATTAAGGCAGAATATGAATTTATTGTATGGACTGAATATGTTGAACAAAACAATGCAATATTAGAAAAAATTAATTTTGCAGAAGGAGATTATTGGGGAGATAAACAAAGATTTAACTTTAGAGTTAAAATTGATAATTACACCAATACGATTGAATCAAGTGGTGATAAAGACAGAATGGTAAGAAGTACATTTACTTTAACTACCAATGCTTATTTGTTGCCAGAATCTTTTGAAGATAGAAAACAAACTGTTCAAAGATTATTGACACCAAAACAAGTAAAATTAACAGCAGAAATTGTTAGTAGTACTCAAATGGCTAAGGTTAATCAAAAGGTTAAAGATAACACTTATAGTAACAAAGGAAATCCTTATTATAGTATAAATCCTATTGCCGAAAATGATAGTGAATGGAGATTTCCTAAAGGTACTATCGCAACCGAACAATCTACTACTGCAGCTGGAGAAGCAATTACTACAATTAGACAAAGTTATGCCGCATTGATACAACAAACTATAAACTTAACAGTTAGTGGTTCTCAAGAAGTTACTATTTGGCATCCTGTTCCAAATACACCAACTGATTATGGTGAAGATGGTTGGATGGCATATGATGGTGATTATCATTATATTTATGCTGGTGGAAGATGGTTAAGACAATCGATTGCAGATTGGACTGTTTAAGTCTAAGAATTATATATTAATTAATTTTATATTTATATTTATAACTAGATAAAGACGAAATTATATGCCATACCCCAATTCTAACACTTTAAATATAGTAATTCCACAAACTTCTGCATCATTGCAGGGTGGACAAGCACCATTTGTTGAAACAATTATTAGTGGTTCAAGACTTATTTTACAAACCGATTCATTTGGTTTTTTAACAGGTTCATCTGATATAAATGTAAACAGTATTACTGCTAGCAATATTAGTGCAAGTGGTTATATTAGTTCCAGTAATTTGTATGTAAAAACTAATATTACTGATGCAGGTACACTAACAGTAGTTGGCGCATCAACATTGGCTGGATTGACTGGTACTACTGCCACCTTCAGCGGATTAGTTAGTGCGAGTGCAGGATTAACTGCGAGTGCAATACAAGATGCGGGTACACTTACTGTTGTTGGCAATAGTACATTATCAAATGTATTTGCAACAAATGTTACTGCTTCAAATATCAGTGCAAGTGGATTTATTACTGCAAGTTCGATTTATGATACTGGTACATTAACCGTACTAGGTAATAGCACACTGACAAATGTATTTGCTACAAATATTACCGCAAGTAATTTAAGCGCAAGTAATAAAATTGTTGCTTCGGAAATTACTGCAAGTAATGAATTATTTGTAGGTACTGGTCCAGCTTATAGAACTTATGGTGAGGCATCTGTTCCTGAAAATCTAGCACGATTATATGTAAGCGGCAGTGCAACAATATTTTCAAAATATGCCACTTTAAATTTGGCAACTAGTGCAAGTGATGCTGGTGCACAATCTTCAATTTTATTTTCACGTTTGGCTTCAAGTGGTTCTGAAGCAGTATTATCTCCTAGAATGCAATTAGGAACCGAATCTGGTTCTACAGATTTGAGAGTTTATGCTTATTATTCTGCCACCGATCCAGACATTGTTAATCAAGCGGCCGGTGCAAATATAGTTGCTGGAACCAGAGCTATATTTAAACAAAGTGGTTATTTTGGTGTAGGTAATTTTATTAGTTATGGTGCTGGCGGTGGAGCTAGTACGACATATGTTTCTAGTTTGCCAGGATATGCTGGTATTGTTGGTCCTGATGCAATGTTGACAATATTACCAATGGATAGTGCTAGTTTTGGTTCTGCTGGTTCTAAATCAGCAAATAGAAACATATTGAACATCATGAGTTATGATACCAGTTCAATTATGTTTATATCCGGTTCAGATGGATATGTTTTATTAGGAAAAAATACAACGGATGGTATAAACAGATTACAAGTTGCGGGTAATGTTAGTGCTAGTGCATATACTGGTTCATCTGCTAATTTTACAAACTTAATTGCAACAAATATTACATCAAGTAATATTAGTGCAAGTGGTAATATTAGTGCTAATACACTTACTGTAATAGGAAAT
>Ga0208235_1000395_pt1 | contig 10327 bp, 9 predicted proteins | sample LakMenEpi22Oct12_FD_150727 | JGI IMG/M metagenome (GOLD analysis project Ga0208235, IMG submission 150727) | Freshwater microbial communities from Lake Mendota, WI - 22OCT2012 deep hole epilimnion (SPAdes) | ecosystem: Environmental > Aquatic > Freshwater > Lake > Epilimnion/Euphotic zone ... | reverse complement strand
ACATCAGGATCAAGTGGTTCTTCAGGAACATCAGGTTCAAGCGGTTCATCAGGAACTAGTGGAAGCTCAGGTTCTTCAGGAACTAGTGGAAGCTCAGGTTCTTCAGGAACATCTGGTTCAAGCGGTTCATCAGGAACTAGTGGAAGCTCAGGTTCTTCAGGAACATCAGGTTCAAGTGGATCTTCAGGAACTTCAGGTTCAAGTGGTTCTTCAGGAACATCTGGATCAAGTGGTACATCAGCGGCGTCTGCATTAACTAATAATACTAACAATTATTTGGTAACGGCAACAGGAGACAGTGGAACTCCTTTTAATGGTGAGGCTAATGCTACATTTGACGGATCTCAATTAACCCTTCTTGATGGAACAACCACGGCTCCGGCATATTCATTTCTTAATGATAGAGATACAGGTTTTTTAAGTAGAGCGGCAAATACACTATCACTTACTCTTGCTGGCGCTGAAGAATTTAGATGGCTTTTAAATGGTTCAGATGGTGAATTCCACGCAACTGGTGATATAGTAGCATTTTCAACAACTCCTTCAGATGAAAGATTGAAAGAAAATGTACAAGATGTTGAAAACCCTATTGAAATCATACAAAAATTAAGAGGAGTTACTTTTGATTGGAAGTATAATAACAGAGGAAGTGATATTGGTTTTATTGCGCAGGAAGTAGAAAAAGTATTACCTCAAATTGTTAGAGAGAAAAATCTAATGAAATCTCCTGATGAGAATGAAAAATATAAAGTAGTTGCTTACGATAGATTAATACCAATTCTTGTAGAATCTATTAAAGTATTAACCGCAAGAATAGATGAACTTGAAAAAAAACAAAAATAAAATTAAACAAATAAAACTAAAATGACAGTCCCAAGTACAAACGTAAAATTTAGTGATGTGTGGAGTGAAGCTAATGGAACCTATACTTCAGGTTCCCTTGGCTTAAACTATCCAATGAGTTTCTATAATTATTTTGAGGGTCCAAATGGATCGTTTTCGGTAGGAGATAATAATTGGGGTCAAGGATCAAATTCTGGTTCGGATAGAATATATGGTACCTCAGCAAAAACAACAAATATAAAAGTTGGTGATTTTAAGGGACTAACGTATTTTTATGATCAAAGTCAATTTAAAATTTTAATAAATGTTACAAATAATGCGTCGACACCTAACGATGATGATGTACAAGTAACAGTTACTTTATTTGATAGTGCTTTTACTTATTCTTATGTTACTGGTGGTCAATTGGTAGATGCTGGTGATAATGTTAGTTTTGATATATCACTATCAACAACTCCTATAATTGCTATAGGTTATTGGCAAGTTAGTCTTGAAACAACTATGGCTTTTACAGGTTCTATTGTAGATATATCTATTAATGGAACATCTAAAGTTAGTTCGGTATCCTTACCTCAAGGTACAACAACCTTTTTTGATTCTAACACATATGGTGTTCAGGGTGCGGATGGTAACGGACTTACTTTTGATATAACTATAAATTAATAACATAAAAAAACCCCAACCATACTAAACGACTGGGTTTCTAATTATTCTAACGATTATCTATATGAATAATGATTTGTTTATAACATTCTAAAAAATGTTCATTTCATAAATCTCATTTAATATTGTAATCCGACACAAAAGTAAAAACAAAAAAAGGGAGCCATTTGACTCCCTTGTTCATTTAATGATTTATAATAACTTATTGATAACTTGAATAGGATTTTTCCTCAACAAATAAGGAACCGTATTTTAAATTAATATCTTTTTTTATTTCGGCTCTTACATCATTGGTTATATATACGGACCGAGCTAATTCGATAAATTCAGAATCAAATTGTTTGTCCCTTTCCTTATCTCTTAATTTATCTTCAATAACCCATAAGGTTTTATTAATCTCAAATAATCTAAGATAATCATCATGATTAGTTTTTAATTCCGTAAATACTATTTCATATAAATAATGGAATTCTTTTTTTATGTTTTCTAACTTAACCTCATCTTTGATAAATTGTGTTTTAATTTGGAGGATTGATAATTTATCGACAATTTCCCCGATTGATACTTCTATTTTCATGGTTTTGCGTTAATTTTATTATGGTAACTTTATTTACTTGAAAAGTAATGTTATATTACCAAAAAGGAAATAATAATGATTAATACTCAAGAAAGAAAAGAATTTTTATTGAATTCTTACAGAATGTTTGGTCTTCATGATGATGAAGGAGGAGTTAACAAAACTCAAGGTTTGTTTATGATGTGTGATGACATCGTTAAACCAGAATTTGTGGTTGCAGAAATCGGTTCTTATGCTGGTGTTAGTAGCGAAGTTTTGGCATTAAATTGTAAAAAATTAACTTGTATCGACACATGGGAAGATTGGAATAATGATGGAATTATATTCCAAGCTATGGGATTGTTTGATAATATGATATCATTGTATCCTCACGTTGATAAGTTACATATGAGGGGAGATGAAGCATCCAAATTATTCCCTGATGAACATTTTGATCTGGTTTATATTGACGCATCGCATTGGTATGATGATGTTGTAAATGACATTAATACTTGGTTACCAAAAATTAAAAGTGGTGGTTATTTGGCTGGACATGATTATATAGAATGTAATGATGTTCTATATGTTGTTAACGATTATTTTGGTAAAACACATTCAATAACAAGATACCCTGATAGTAGTTGGGTGATTAAAAAGAATTAAATTTATGAGTAATATATACTATCTAATTCACAGTAGAAGTTTTGGCGATACATTGGCGTCAACACCAACATTGCGTTACCTATCACAATCACACAACCAAAAAATTAATATTGTTACACATAAAAAACATATTTTTAAAAATAATCAATATGTTAATAATTGTCTAAGTTTTGATGAATTTAATGATTTGGGTATGTCCAATATTATCAAATATGAATCATTCACTTACGCTGGAAGACAAGACAATAATGGTATTGAAAAAAAGTTTTCACATATTGATACAAGACAACTCCACGCAATGGATTTAGGTTTTCAATTAATGTCACATCAAATGGAATATGATTATACTCCAGACTATGTTGAATTACCATACGATTTACCTGAAAAGTATGTTGTTTGTCATATCACCCAAAATTGGGCGAATAGGACTTGGGACACCAAAAATTGGCAAAGATTAATTGATTGGTTGTCCGATAATAAAATCTTTACGATTTTAATTGGTCAGGACCACTCTGAAAAACTTCATGATTCAATTAGTGTGGACCCTTTAATTAAAGCTTGCCCTAAATTAGATAATCTTTATGGTTTAGATTTAACTAACATAATAGAGTTAGAAGAAATGTACCAAGTGATTAAAGGTTCATCGGTTATTGTTACTATGGATACTGGACCACTTCACATTGCAGGTTGTACTGACACACATATCTTACAACTTGGAAGTGCAACTCACCCATTATTAAGAATACCTTACCGAAACAATACCCAAAATTATAAATATGATTTTGTTGGTGGTACTTGTAATATATTTTGTAATAGTGATTTGAAATATAATGTTAAAGAGTGGGGTCATATAAATGCGGTTGCACCACTTACTGACTGTTCTGAAAATAAACCAACATTTGAATGTCATCCACATGTGGATAAAGTTATTAGTAAATTGAAAGAAATAATTCAATTCCAAGAAGAAAATAAATATTTAGAGTTCTTTGAACTACTACCTGATACCGATGAAGATAAAATTAATTTTAATTTCAAAAAAACAACAGATGATGTTGTTAGTATTGTAGTTAAAGATGTTCATACGGGGTTAATTAGAGATAGATTTACCAATCGATGCGAACGATTATCTGAAGGGAATTATTGGTGGGCACCAATGCCTGGAAAAGTAAAAAATCTTGGAGACATCGATTTGTATTTTTATTTGAATGATGAATTCCAAGGTAAACAAAGATTGTATTATCCTGGTGGAATGGATTTAATCGTTAATGACAAAAAATATACATTAGATTATTTAGACGGATACGATTACCCAACATTTTGGGAAATATTTGTAAATGGTGATTACGAAAAAGAACCATCATGTGTTATAGAAAAAGGTGATGTTGTTTTGGATATCGGAGCAAATAAAGGATTTTTTACTCTAAATGCATTACAGAAAGGTGCATCTAAAGTTTATAGTGTTGAACCTGTTAAACATTCGTATGAGCAGATAAAAAAATTATTAAATGATTTTCCAAATGTTGAACCAATAAATAATGCGATTGGTGAAACTAATGGAACTATAAGTATGTTTGTTGACTCGGACGCTTCGGCAACCAATTGTGTTACAACATATGGCGATATGTTTGGTAGAGAATCAAACAAAGTTGACGTAGAATCAATTAATATCAATACTCTAATTGAACAAATTGACTCAAAAATTAACTACATGAAAGTTGATTGTGAGGGTTCTGAGTTTGAGTTATTTAAAACAATAACAGAACAAAATCTAAAAAATATCGATAAGTTAGTAATTGAAACTCATGGTGATGAGATTGATGCTTTTGTACATAAAACACTAACCAATAATAATTTCAGAGTTCATAAACACAATAATATACTATATGCAATTAACGAAAACTAATATGTTAAAATTTGGTGTGTATACAACTTTCTATAATTGTGAAAGGTTTATTGATAAAATATTCACATCAATAGAATTATTAAATTATGATAATTTTGAATGGCACATAACTGATGATTATTCAACCGATAATACTAAAAGTTTGGTATTTGAAAGATTAGACAAAAGTCCATTGAAACATAAAATAATTTATTATGAACAATCGGAAAAAAAACAAATGTATTGGAAACCAAATGAGTTTTTTGATGAAACATTTGATTGGATTATTTTGGTTGATGCTGACGATGATTTTGATAAAAATTTCCTAAATGTATACAATACTTTTTTATACGGAAGAGATGATGTCTCTTTGGTATCATCTGACTTCTTTAAAATTAATGAAAGTGATAATTCAAGACACTCAATATCATATGTAATAAATAATGATATTATATCAAATAAAATTAACCAATATCATCCATCTTGTGATTACTTGAATAACATTAGTTATAGTTGTTTTGGTCATTTAAGAGGATTTAAAAATATAATACCATCATTCGATGTTGATGACATGTTGGCGTGTGCTGAAGATAGTTATCACATATTTTGGTCCAATTCATTTGGAAAGTATTTACACATCCCAAGACCATTATATACATGGTATTTAAGGGATGACTCCGAATCTCATCGTAAAACGATACCCGCAAATTTTAATGATAATTTTAATATTGCCTTAAATAAACTTAATCAAAGTGATGGTGGTGTTGATAAAATGTTTAATGACATTTATATTGAAACATCAACTTTGGGATCATACGACTTCAAAAACTTAAAGGGTCGAAAGGTATCATTATGGACAAGAGTATTATCCCAAGGTCAAAAAGAAACATTACAAAGTTTGTACTATGACATTGATTTGGTATTTAATGACGATACCGCCGAAATACATCTTTATACTTTAAACTTCTATAATGAAAGTGGTTTAGATAATTTGTTACAAAAAACAAAAGGTAAAAAGTTAATGTTTTATTATCAAAACCAAAATTATCATGAAACTAATGAACAAAAAGAAAACGAATTAGATTTTCAACTTAACAAATATCTTAATACTATAGGTAAACATACTGGTTATAGTTGGTGGACATATATTAGACATTTTATTATAAAAAATTAATATGAATAAAAAAGTTTTTTTGAATTTATCAGAGTGTTATGCAATAGGTGATACTTTATGCTCAACACCTACGGTTCGTAAATTGTGTGAAAGTTATGGTAGAAAGATTTATGTTGTAACTCACTTTCCTGAATTATTTGATAATAACCCTTATGTTGAAAAAACATATCATCCAAATACAATTAACGTAGGTCATATAAGAGAACAATTTATTGTTCACACAACTTTTGATATTTTAGGTAATAAGACCGAAAGGGGTGTTGAATATAAACATGCCCGTATTGATATTCGTCAATACCATGCAATTAGTTTGGGGTTCATGTTATCACCTGATGAAATGGAATGTAATTACTATCCTAAAGACTACGAACCCATTGAAAACTTACCTGAAAAATATGTTTTAATTCACCCTGTTCAAACTTGGCCAAATAGAACTTGGTCATCTTCCAATTGGATGAAACTAACAAAAAAATTAAATGATTTAGGTATTTCAGTAGTATCAATTGGAAAAGATAGTTCTGAGAAAGGGTTCTTTAATGTTAATAAACCAACATTTAATTTTGATATTGAAAACGGATTAAACTTAATGAATAAGACAAGTTTATCACAAGCTTGGCATTTGATTAATAAGTCATTATGTTTTGTTACTATGGACTCAGGATTATTACATTTGGCAGGAACATCAGACGCTGAAATTGTTATGTTGGGTAGTGCAATTAAACCTGAGTTTAGAAAACCTTATAGACAAGGTTCACAAGATTATAAACTATCTTACGTTTTAGGTGGATGTGATTTACATTGTTGTTCCGATATGAAACATAGTATTAAAGAGTGGGGTAATATTCAAGGTGTACCTCCACTAATTAATTGCTTAGAAAATAAAAAAACATTTGAATGTCACCCTGGTGTTGATTCAGTTGTAAGATTAATTGAAAATATTAAAAATGGATAATAAATTATTTTGGACTTTAAGTCCTAATGGTGAAGAAGTTTTAAGAAACTTAGAACAAGAGAATAAAAATTTTTCACGGGAAGCCTATTTAAGGGGTGAATTTGACGCTAATAATTACCAATGGTTTGAAATGTTTCACCATTATGTCTTTGACGATAATGGGTGTGATTATGAGAGACTTGGTTGTTATATAAAAGAAGGTGATGTTGTATTAGACTTGGGTGCTAATATTGGTGTATTTGCACACAGAGCAGAAATTCGTGGAGCGTCAAAAGTAATTTCATTTGAACCAGTTACACCAACTTTTAACTGTTTAATAAAGAACAAAGGTCCTAAAACTTTAGTTTATAAAAACGCTGTTGGTGGTAAACATGGTTTTACAACATTTAGGATTCACACAGATTTTACACACATTGGTGGTGGAACAAGTGAAAACCAAGATTTAATGTTAAACCAAAGACCTATTATTCACTCAGAAAGAGTCATTATTATTGGTATTAATGAAATATTTGAAAACATGGAAACCAAAATTGACTTTATGAAAATAGATATTGAAGGTGGTGAAGTTGATGTATTAACATCAATTACTGATGAAAATTTATCATCATTAAGGTGTTTATCCGCAGAATTTCATAAAACATACGAAGAATTTGATGAGTTTCAATCTAACTTTACAGATAGAATGACTTTATTAGGATTTAAGCATTTTACGGCTTATTATGGTGATGGTAATCTAAGAACTTTAACTTTTTGGAAAGAATCATGAAAATATGTATTTTAACATCATATACCGACCACATTAGATGGGATAATTACGGTAAATGTGATTATGGTGATTTCGCATCATTAAATCATCACGAATATTCAAATAAAAATGGGTATTCGTATGTTAAAGAAATTGTAAAAAATGAAGACTATATTAATTGGCACCCAACATGGATTAAAATTGATGTTTTAAAAAAATATCTTCCATTATACGATTATATTGTATGGATAGATGCCGATGCGGTATTTGTTAATCAGGACATCACAATTGAAAATTTAATTTACGGTAATGTTGATTTGGTTATCCCTAAACTTGAGTTAGACCGAGTTAGTGGTAATATGTGGACACATACAACAACAGGATTTATGATATGGAAAAATAGTGAGTGGTCAAAAAATATATTAAATTTATTATGGGACGAACCAAAACAATTTAGGTTTGAATTTTTTCATGAACAATCTAGACTTGATGAATTGTTGTATGATAATTTTACTTTTAATGGTGGTGAAAATATTTTAAATAAAGAGATTATGGATATTGAAACACCAGTTATATTAAACAACATAAAAATATTACCATATTCTTATCATAGATGTTGGGATGATGGTGAAATAAAATATGTTTACCATGCTGGTGGTAATACAGGAACTAAATTAGAAAGAATAAAAAGAATATTAAAAAAAGATGAATAAAGAATTAATTTTAATACCATCATATTGTCCTGATAAAAAAAGAAAAGAAATTTTTTTTGCATTTTTAAAACAATTGCAAAATTTTAGAGACAAATACGATATTTTAGTTGCATCACACACACCATTAGATACCCACTTTTTTGACTACTTTGATTATTTTTATTATGATAAAAATAATGTTATTCTAACCAATATTGAATATAGACAAAATGGATTTTTTTGTCCCTTTGATAACTATGTTATATGGAGTAGTTATATTGGAAGTGGTAATACCATTAAAGCGATTTTAGATTTAATAATACCATCAATATCAATCGCTAAAGACTTAAAATACCGTAAAATACATTATATTGAGTATGATACTAGCATAACTGATGATAAAGAAATAATTGAAAATTCAAAATTGTTAGATGAATACGATTACGTAATATACAACACGGATTATACACACAAACTTGTTGGTGCATTTTTTTCTTTTAAAACAAACTCAATAATTGATGAATGGAAAGAATGTAATGACGAGATTTTTAAAAAATCTTATTTTGGTGTTTACCCAAAAGTTCCTGAAAATATATTATATAATCAAATTAGTAATCAGAGAAAATATATTGAAAAAAATTATAATGATTTAAAATTAAATGGTATTGAAACTAATATTGTTCATGAAAATCGTTCTAATTGGAATGTACCTTTTTTTGACCCAAAAGATAAAAATTTAAAATTTGTAAGTCATAATAACACTAACTCAGAATATGATATTAAAGTAATTGTTAATAATAAATTACATAATCTAGGAATAATAAAACCAAGGAATTGGAAAATAATAAGTTTATTGGAAAATTTTTATGACGTAGAATATGTTACCGTATTAAAAAACAATGAAAAAATTTTACATCTAGAGTTCAATGACTTAGATTTTAAAAATAAATTTGAGTATTATAACTCCGCATTAAATAGTAGTAGTATTCATATATGAAAACACTTTTAATATTAACACCACATATGTCAACAGGAGGATGTCCTCAAGTTGTTGCAAAAAAAGTAGAATTACTTAAAGATTTTTATAATGTAATTGTTGTGGAATGGGAAATGATTGCATGGTCATATGTAGTTCAAAGAAATAGGGTTATTAACATGATTGGTAATAAGTTTATTTCTTTATCCGAAAATAAAGAATATGACTTATTCAATATAATTGAAGACCATAAGGTTGACTGTATTATGATTGAGGAATTTTCTGAAACATTTATCCCAACACATATTATGAAACGTCTTTATTCAAAAGACAGAGAGTATAAAATATTTGAGACAACTCATAGTTCTCACACTCAACCAAGTTGGAAAAAATTCTTACCTGATAAATTTATTTTTGTTTCCCCCCACTCATTAGATGTGTTTAAAGATATGGGAGTTCCTATGGACTTAATTGAATATCCCATAGATAAAAAAACACCTAACAAGGAATATAATCAAAACCTATTAGGTTTGGACCCTGAATATAAACATGTCCTGAATATCGGTCTGTTTACATGGGGAAAAAATCAAGGTTATGCATTTGAAGTTGCTAGATTATTACAAGATTATAAAATTAAATTCCATTTTGTTGGTAACCAAGCAAGTAATTTTGTTGATTATTGGGGACCAATAATGGAAACAAAACCAGATAATTGCGTTGTATGGGGTGAGAGAAACGATGTTGATACATTTATACAAGCATCTGATGTACATCTATTTAGTTCAATAATGGAATTAAACCCATTATCAATTAAAGAATCTTTGGAATATGAAAAACCGACAATGATTTTCAATTTATCAACATATAAGGGTAAGTACGATACTGAAAAAAATATTAATTTTTTAACAGGAGATGTTAACACAGACAGTCATAATTTGTTAAAAATTTTAGGGATTCAACCTAAAGAACTTAAACAACCAAAAATACGTGTTGTACATTTATTATTAGACCCAAACGAACCTGAAGACTTACCATTAGATAGTTGGCAATCAAATATACAAAGACAGGAATACTCAATAAAATGTTGGGAAAATATGAAACATAAGTTTTTTGAATATATTCCTAGATATACTAAAGTTAATAGGACTGAATTACCTTATGATAATTGTATGAACCCTGAA
>Ga0208235_1000391_pt1 | contig 10408 bp, 9 predicted proteins | sample LakMenEpi22Oct12_FD_150727 | JGI IMG/M metagenome (GOLD analysis project Ga0208235, IMG submission 150727) | Freshwater microbial communities from Lake Mendota, WI - 22OCT2012 deep hole epilimnion (SPAdes) | ecosystem: Environmental > Aquatic > Freshwater > Lake > Epilimnion/Euphotic zone ... | reverse complement strand
ATTGGAAATATACTTTTTAATTCCCCAATGCTCGAGCAATGAAACCATATTAAGTAACCATTATTTCTGGTTTTATGAGAAATTCCCAGTTTTTCTTTATAGCGAAATGGACATTCTTTTTTTTTTAGAATTCTAAAATAGAGGTAAGGATATAATAAATAATAGAAGACCGTTGTTATTAAATAATAAGCAATCCTCATTAATTTATAATTTGTTTTTCATATAAGTTTTTGTATATCAAAGAATTGTTTACTAGAAATTCATGACTGCCTTCAGCAACTATTTGACCACTATCAAAAACTAAAATTTTATCACAGTTCATGATCGTTGATAGTCTATGAGCAATTATAATTGTTGTTTTATTTTTAGTTAAATTTTCAATAGCTTTTTGGATGACTGCTTCAGACTCAGAATCCAAAGATGAAGTAGCCTCATCTAATAATATTATTGGAGAATCTTTTAATATAGCTCTTGCTATTGACAATCTTTGTTTTTGTCCTCCAGATAATTTTATTCCATTTTCGCCGATGATAGTTTCATATTTGTTTGGAAGTTTTTCTATAAATTCTTGAGCTGCTGCAAATTTACATGCGTTTATTATTTCATCATCAGATGCCGATGCATTTCCGTAAAGTATATTGGATCTAATAGTGTCATCAAAAAGTATTACGTCTTGACTAACTATTGAGATTTCTTTTCTTAATGAATTTAAATTTATGTTGTTTATATTTTGATCATCAATAAGAATTGTGCCGTGTTTTAAATTGAAGAATCTTGGAATTAAATTTAAAAATGTAGTTTTTCCAGATCCGCTTATGCCAACTAAACCAACTTTTTTTCCACCTTCTATTTTTGCAGATAAATTTTTTAAAGCATGTGTTCCATCTGGATATGTGAAACTGATATTTTTAAACTCTAATGTTGCATTTTTTAATTTTAAAGAAGGAGCATTTTCATCATTGTAAATCTCATTTTTTTGATCAATTATTTCATATATTCGTTTAGCAGCTGTAATACCTTCTTGTATACCAACGTTAATCCCGGCCAACGCTCTAACTGGCTGATAGGCCAACATCAAAGCTGCTAAAAAAGAAACAAATTCTCCAAGTGTTATAGCGCCTTGCATACTTCTGTAACCTGCAAAAAAAACTACAATAGCAATGGCAATGGCTGAAATTATTTCCATTATTGGGCCGGCACCTAATCTTGTTTGCTCAACTTTTCTTATAGCTTTAAATCGTTCATCAATAATCATGCTAATTTTTTTTAATTCATCCTCTTCTTTTTGATAGATTTTTATTAACCAGGATCCTTTGATTATTTCACTTAAAAATTTCATAAATTTATCCGAAGCTTCTAGACTTACATGGACTTTTTTGCCCATTTTTTTTCCTATGTTTTTTGAAGAAATAGCAGCAACAGGTATCATTATCATGGCTAACAAACTTAGTTGCCAGTCATGGTAAAACATTAGCGCAAGCAATGCTATTAATGTAAATGTTTCTTTAAATAAAGTTACAACCACACCAGTTAAAACTGTAAATAATATAGTTGTATCATTAGTAAAGTTAGACAAATATTTTCCTGAATGTTTTTTAGTAATATGTGAGATGTCAGATAGTAAAAATTTTTGAGCCATTAGAGTTTGAATATTTTTAATTATTTTTATCCCAACTTTAATTGTAATAATTCTTGTTCCATAAATTGAAAAAGCTTTTATTATAAACGTAAAAACTATTGCTATAGGGATAAGATATAACATTTGTTTATTTTTATTTTCAAAAATTTCTTTAATAGCAGGATCTAGTAGCCATGCTGTGGCAGCCGTTGTTAGAGAAGTTAAAACAATAAAAATAAAAGTTATACTTAGTTCTGGAATATATTTTTTAACCTGTGTTTTAAAGATTCTGTTTACAAGTTCTAATTTAGTCATTTATTTACCCGCGATGCTTACTTTATTAATTCTAATTGTTGGAGAATTAGTTCTAGATTTAAATTCTAAATCATTTGCCAATAGCATTTCTTTGAACATATCTTTAATATTTCCAGCAACTGTGATTTCACTAATTGGATAAGTTATCTCACCATTCTCTATTAGAAATCCAGAACCACCTTTGCTAAAGTCACCTGTCACACTATTAAATCCAGAGCCAAATAATTCTGTTATGTAAACTCCCTTTTTAATATCTTTTATTAAGTCTGTTTTTGTTAAATTTCCATTTTCAAAATAACAATTCGTAGTGCCACCACATCTTCCATTAGATTTTTTATTTAACATTTTACTAGAATAAGTATCTAAAACGATCTCATTAAGTTTGCCTTTTTTTATAAATTCTAATCTTTTACAATCCACACCTTCAGAATCAAAATTTCTTGAACCTAATCCTTTTTTTATTAGCGGATCATCAATGACATTAATATTTTCTTGAAACAAAATTTCTCCTATATCACCTTTAATAAAACTTACTTTTCTAGCTAAATTATGTCCAGAAATGGACGATATTAAATGAGACAAGAAACTCGAGGCCACTCTTGGTTCAAATACAGCAGGTCCAGTAAAAGAATTTATCTTTCTTGGACTTAATCTCTCACTTGCCCTTTTAGCCGCAATTCTTCCAATGTCTTTTGGTTTAGTTAAATCACAAAAAAATCTTTTAGATGAATATTCATAATCTCTTTCCATACTATCCTCCTCTTTTGCAACAACATCGCATGAAACACTGAAGATCGATGATTTTCTTCCATCGCTAAAACCATTAGAATTTTTAAGTATAAAATTTGATTTAGCCTCAGTAAATGAAACTCCATTAGAATTAAATATTTTTTTCTGCGCTAATGCTTCGGCTTCGCATTCAGAGATATAATTTTTTTTAGCTTCATAAGAAATTACTGAATTATCAAACAAATCTAAATCAACATAATCTTTTTCAAGACTATTATTTTCCGGAAGACCGCAATATTTATCTTCTGGTGTATTTTTTGCCATCTCATAACATCTAATAATAGCTTGCTTGATGTTATTTTTGGTCAAATTAGAAGTTGAGATGGAAGATTTTTTTTGTCCAATATAAGCGGTTAACCCAATGCTAATATCTTCAGATCTTGTCACTTCTTCAATTTTTCCATTTCTTTGCAACATATCTTCAGAAATTGAATGCGCCACAATTACTTCAGAGTTTGTTGCGCCAATTTTTTTTAATTCATTAATGCAATATTCACCAAGATTATTTAAGAAGGGATTGTCTTTAAGCATAATAGATTTCTAAAAAAAATATTAAAAATATTAAGATTCCAAAAGAATTATTACTATTAAAAACTATTTGAATTCTCTCTCTATTATTAGATTTTGTTTTTTGAATTATTATAACTTGATAGGCTAAATGTAACGCCGCAATAGCTAATAATACAAAATATGTAAGAGATCTATTTGTTAAAAATCCCAAACCAATTAATAAAGTTATTGTTGAGATATAACAAAAAAACAAAAAATTTTTTATGTCATATCCAAATTTAATTGCTGTAGATTTAATTTTTATTTTTAAATCATCACGTCTGTCTTGTAAGGCATAAATTGTATCATATCCTAAAGTCCAAAAAATCCCTGCCATATATAAAATAATAATTTCTGTTGTTAAGTTTTCGAAGAATACTGACCAACCAAGTAATACACCCCAATTAAATGTAAACCCAAGAAATAACTGAGGCCAAAATGTTATCCTTTTCATAAAAGGATAAGAAATAATTAACAATCCAGAAGACAGGCCTAAAATTTTAGAAAAATTATTAAACTGAAATAATATTATGAACGCAGGTATTAGTAGTAATAAAATAACAACCCAAGCAGTTTTCGTTGTTATTTTTCCTGAGGCTATTAAACGTTTTTTTGTTCTTTTAACTTTGATATCAATTTTTTTGTCTACAATGTCATTATAGACGCAGCCAGCACTTCTCATGATTATTGAACCAACAAAAAATAGAATTAAGTATTTAATAAATAGATAATTATTAACAACGTACCATTGGGTCATTGCTAAACTCCAAGCGCAAGGCCAGAATAGTAAAAAAATTCCTATTGGTTTATTTAATCTTAATAGGCTAGCAAATTGGTACATTTTGTAAAAATTAGATAATTTAGTTACAATAACAGTTATGTCTTTAAAAGTAAGAATTTATTTAGATAAAAAATTAAACCTAGATTTAGATTTAATTTTAGAAAAAGAAGATGCTCATTATTTGACGAATGTGATGCGTTTAAGAGAAGGGGATAATCTTTTTTTATTTAACTCTAAGGATGGAGAGTTTAAAGGAGAGATCATCGCCTTTGATAAAAAAAATATAAAGGTAAAATTAATTTCAAAAATTGAAAACATAAACAAACCTGGAAAAATATCTTTGATATTTTCTTTAATTAAAAGTTCAAAATTAGATTATTTAATTCAAAAATGTACAGAAGTAGGTATTAAAAGTTTTTACCCTGTTATTTCTGAAAAATCGGTTGCTAAAAATTTAAATATTCAGAGAACAGAAAAAATCATAAAAGAATCTTGCGAACAATCTAATCAGTTATATTTACCAGCTATTCATTCGGTTGAAAAGTTAGAGAAAAAACTCAAGTCTCTTGATAAAAATTCTATAGTTTTTTTTGCAGACATTAATTCCTCTAATAAAAAAATTGAAGAAGTTATTAAAAATAATAAAAATTGCGAATTTTATTTATTAATTGGTCCAGAAGGTGATTTTTCATTAAAAGAAATAGATTTATTAAATAGTATGAGTAATTGTATTCCTATTTCCTTAGGACAGAATATTTTAAGATCAGAAACAGCAGCCGTTGTAGGCCTTGCTATATTAAATTCTCAGATTAATTAATTTTGAGTTCCACCAACAGTAATACCATCAATTAAAATTGTCGGCTGACCAACACCAACTGGTACCCATTGTCCATTTTTACCGCAAGTTCCAACTCCAGCATCTAATTCCATATCACTACCAACCATTTTAACTTTTGTCAGAACATCAGGACCGTTGCCAATTAATGTTGCGCCTTTTAATGGTCTGCCAATTTTTCCATTTTTAATTTCATAAGCTTCAGTGCAAGAGAAAACAAATTTACCGTTTGTGATATCTACTTGCCCACCACCAAATGCAACTGCATAAATTCCCTTATCAACCGATTTAATTATTTCATCAGGATGATATTTTCCAGAGAGCATATAAGTGTTTGTCATACGGGGCATTGGCATGTGTTCAAAACTTTCTCTTCGACCGTTTCCTGTTGGCTGCACATTCATTAATCTTGCGTTTAATCTGTCTTGTATATAATTTTTTAATATTCCTTTTTCGATCAGAACAGTTTTATTAGTTGGGGTTCCCTCATCATCAATAGTGATTGATCCTCTTCTGTTTTCAATTGTCCCATCATCAACAACTGTTACTTGTTCGTCAGCTATTTTTTGCCCCATTAAATTTGAGAATGCTGAAGTTTTTTTTCTATTAAAATCACCTTCAAGCCCATGCCCAATAGCTTCATGTAAAAGTATTCCAGGCCAACCAGGTCCTAGCACCACTTTCATTTCACCAGCAGGAGCGTCGACACTTTCAAGATTAATTAACGCTTGATTTAAGGCTATATCACAAACCTTTTTCCAATTTAATTCAGTGATGTATTCATCTAATATTTTTCTGCCACCCGTTCCATAGCTTCCCGTTTCTTTTCTTCCATTTTTTTCAACCATGACTGAAACATTAAATCTAACAAGAGGTCTTTTGTCGGAATAACTTTGATTGTCGGGTCTTATAATTTGTATTTGTTGGTATTCAGAAAATATTGAACTTGAAACTTGTTTAACATATGAATTTTTCGATCTTAAATATTTATCAATTTTATTTAGCAGATCTATTTTTTCAGAAAAATTTTTTGCTTCGATAGGATTAACATCTGTATATAGATATTTATTAGTTTTTTTTGGTCCTGAATTTATTTTTCCAGAGTAATTTTTATTAGCGTCCAGAATTATTTTTGCAGATTTTTTTAGAGATTCTTCTGTTAGTTCGTTGGAATGAGAATAGGTTGTAATGTCATTATTAACTGATCTTAAACCATAACCTTTGCTAGAATCGTAACTCGTATTTTTGATTTTTCCATCATCTAATACCAGCGACTCTGAAACGGTAGATTCTAGGAATAACTCACCGTCATCACACTTAAAAAGAGTATTATTAACTATTGTTTCTGCTGACTTTTTTGAAATTGAATTTTCTTCTGAAAAAAACTCATTTAAATTTGGGTTCATTTTTAGATAAATTGTCGCAAATTTTTTGTATATATTTGTGATAATAATATAGTTTAATAACTATATTTACAGAGTATATCTTTAATAAATGACAAAAAAATTACTTAATAGATTTTATTTATCTTTAGTGCTTTTTATCTCGCCAAGCATATCATTTGCAGCGAGCAATTGGCAAATGGGTTTTAATGAGTCAGTAACTTCTGTCATGGACGATATTGTTCATCTACATGACCGTATTTTGCTTCCAATTATAGTCGCAATATCTGTTTTTGTACTTTTTTTACTTTTGTATTCAGTTATACGATTTAGAGCTTCAAAAAATCCAGTGCCTTCAAAAACATCACACAATACTTTTATAGAAATTTTATGGACGGTTATTCCTTGTTTGATTTTAATAGTAATAGCGGTTCCATCATTTAGATTACTTTACAAACAAGATGTTATTCCAAAAGCTGACGTTACTATCAAAGCCATAGGTTATCAGTGGTACTGGGGTTATGAGTACCCAGATCAAAATATTGCATTTGATGCTAACATGGTTGAGACAAAAAATTTAAAACCAAATCAACCAAGACTTTTAGAAACTGATAATCACGTTGTTGTTCCAGTTGGTAAAGTTGTTAAAGTTTTAATTACAGCTAATGACGTGTTGCATGCTTGGGCAATTCCGTCTTTTGGAGTTAAAAGAGATGCTGTTCCAGGAAGAATAAATGAAACTTGGTTTAAAGCTGAAAAAGAAGGGGTGTATTATGGGCAATGTTCAGAATTATGCGGGTCTCGACATGCTTTTATGCCAATTACAGTAAGAGTAGTTTCAGAAAAACAATATAATGATTGGCTTAAGGAAGCTAAAGCAAAGTTTGCAAAATACCCTGAAAATAATGTTGTTGCAGAGAATTTAATAAAGGAGAAAAAATAAATGGCCAATACAAGTTCTGATCATTCTCATTATCCAAGTTTTTGGACAAGATGGTTGTTTTCGACAAATCACAAAGACATAGGAACTTTATATTTAATTTTTGCAATTATAGCAGGAATTATCGGAACAATTTTTTCTGTATTGATGAGAATGGAACTTATGTATCCAGGAGATGGAATTTTAAAAGGTGATTACCATCTTTACAACGTTCTCGTTACAGGTCACGGCTTGATAATGGTTTTTTTTATGGTTATGCCGGCAATGATAGGTGGTTTTGGAAATTGGTTTGTTCCTTTAATGATTGGCGCTCCTGACATGGCATTTCCTAGAATGAATAACGTTTCTTTTTGGTTATTGCCTGCAGCTTTTATTTTATTAATCGCTTCTATTTTTGTTGAAGGGCCTCCTGGTGGATCCGGGGTTGGTGGCGGTTGGACAATATATCCTCCATTATCTTCAAAAGCTGGACAGCCAGGACCCGCTATGGATCTTGCAATATTAAGTTTGCACCTTGCTGGAGCTTCATCAATTCTTGGCGCTATTAATTTCATAACTACAATTTTTAATATGAGAGCACCTGGAATGACGATGCATAAAATGCCTCTTTTTGCATGGTCAATTTTAGTTACTGCATTTTTATTATTATTGTCTTTACCTGTTCTTGCCGGTGCAATCACAATGTTGTTGACGGACAGAAATTTTGGAACAGCTTTTTTTGAACCCAAAGGAGGTGGGGACCCGGTTTTATTTCAACATTTATTTTGGTTTTTTGGACATCCGGAAGTTTATATTATGATCCTTCCAGGCTTTGGAATGATTAGTCATATTATTTCAACTTTTTCAAAAAAACCTATTTTTGGATATCTTGGCATGGCTTATGCAATGGTATCTATTGGAGTAGTAGGCTTTGTTGTTTGGGCTCACCACATGTACACAGTTGGCCTAAGCGTAGATACAAAAGCATACTTTGTTTTTGCAACTATGATTATTGCGGTGCCCACAGGTATTAAAGTATTTTCATGGATTGCCACAATGTGGGGAGGTTCTATAACTCTTAAAACACCAATGCTTTGGGCTATTGGTTTTATATTTTTGTTTACAGTTGGAGGCGTTACGGGAGTTGTTCTTGCAAATGCTGGAGTTGATACATCATTTCACGACACTTATTATGTAGTAGCTCATTTCCACTACGTGCTTTCACTGGGAGCGGTATTTTCGATATTCGCAGGATTTTATTATTGGTTTGGTAAAATGTCTGGATATGAATATTCAGAAATTTTAGGAAAAATACATTTTTGGCTAACATTTGTAGGAGTAAATTTAATTTTCTTCCCTCAACATTTTTTAGGATTAGCAGGAATGCCACGAAGATATGCTGATTATCCAGATGCTTACGCGGGATGGAACTATGTCTCCTCTGTTGGTTCTTATATTTCTGCATTTGGAGTTTTAATCTTTTTAGCATTAGTTGCGCATGCATTTATTAGAGGAAAAAGAGTTCCTGATAATCAATGGGGAGAAGGTGCGACTACGTTAGAATGGACTTTAAGCTCACCACCTCCATTCCATCAGTTTAATGAACTGCCTAAAATTAAATAATTAAATAAAGTGTACAAAACCACATTTGCTAATTATCAAAAAAGTAAAAATATTTTAGTTCTTAAAAATTTTTATAATTTAATGAAACCAAGAGTTATGTCTCTTGTGGTTTTTACTGCTCTTGTAGGCTTAATTATTTCAAATAAGCAGGTAGATTTTTTAACATCAGCTTCAGCATTGTTTTTTGTAGCATTAGGTGCGGGCGCGGCCGGAGCACTTAATATGTGGTACGACTCAGAAATTGATGCTGTGATGTCTCGCACATGCTTAAGACCAATTCCACTTGGCAAAATTTCAAACACACAGGCATTATATTTTGGAGTTTTTTTAAGCGTAATCTCTATTGTAGGATTGTATTTTGTTTCAAATATTCTGTCAGCTTCAATACTAGCTATTACTATAGGTTTTTATATTTTTATTTATACAATTTGGCTAAAGAGAAGAAGTGTACAGAATATTGTAATAGGAGGAGCGGCAGGAGCATTTCCACCAGTTATAGGCTGGGCTATTGCCAATAATAATTTATCAATTGAGCCAATAATTTTATTTTTAATTATATTTTTTTGGACCCCATCTCATTTTTGGTCATTATCTTTATATAAATCTGAGGATTATAAAAAAGCTAAAATTCCAATGCTGCCAGTAGTGTCAGGCGTAGATTTTACTAAAAAAAATATTTTTGCTTATGCACTTATATTGTTTCCTATAACTATACTTCCTTTTTATTTTAATTTTGCTGGTCCAGTTTATTTAATACCAACTATTATTTTGGGTTTATTTTATATTTTTTTAACATTTAAATTATTAAAGGCTAATAACAAAAAAGACACTGGAAAATTTTCAAAAAAAATATTTGCTTTTTCTATTTTATATTTATTTTTGATTTTTACGTTATTGTTAATTGAAAGTTTTATCAAATTTTTTTAATGAAAAAAAATTATATAACAGCAATTCTATTAATATTATTAGTAATATTCTTTTTCGTATTTACAATTTTAAATATAGGGAACGGAATATTTGTTAGACCTTTATGAGCTTGCAAACTAAAAATAAAATTAATCCTATCTATTTAGTTGTTATATTTTTTGTGATGCTCGGATTGTCTTATGCTTCGGTTCCACTTTATGAATTGTTTTGCAAAGTGACTGGATTTGGTGGAACAACGAAAGTTGCCAAACAAGTTCCAAATGTTGTTATAAATCATAATGTTACAACTAGATTTGATACTAACGTTGCAAAAGGTTTGTTTTGGGATTTTAAAGTAGAAAAAATAAAAATAGATATTAATCCAGGCCAAGTCTCAACTAATAAATTTACAGTAAAAAATTTAGGAAATGAAACATCAACAGCTGTTTCAACATTTAATGTCACGCCTGATTCCGCTGGGAAATATTTTAACAAAATTAGCTGTTTTTGTTTTGAGCAGCAAACTTTAAAAGCTAAGGAAACAATGGTATTTGAAATGGCATATTTTATTGATCCAAAAATAGTAGATGACTTATCTACAAAGGAAATTAAGGATATTACTTTATCTTATACTTTTTTTGATGTAGCTAATTTTAAGAAGGAAAAAAATTAATGTCAGACAGTCATAAAA
>Ga0208235_1000390_pt1 | contig 10434 bp, 5 predicted proteins | sample LakMenEpi22Oct12_FD_150727 | JGI IMG/M metagenome (GOLD analysis project Ga0208235, IMG submission 150727) | Freshwater microbial communities from Lake Mendota, WI - 22OCT2012 deep hole epilimnion (SPAdes) | ecosystem: Environmental > Aquatic > Freshwater > Lake > Epilimnion/Euphotic zone ... | reverse complement strand
TGGGTCATTCATGTCGTGACCAACGATTGCATCCACATCAAGTGGGCTTGGAAGGTAGCGAACAACAGCATCAAGCATTGGCTGTACGCCCTTGTTCTTAAATGCTGATCCAGTTAGAACTGGTGAAAGCTTTGCAGCAAGAGTTGCACGACGGATACCGGCAATGATTTCAGCTTCTGTTAGTTCGATTCCTTCTAGGAACTTCTCCATCAACTGATCATCATTTTCAGCAAGAGTTTCTAGCATCTCTGCGCGAGCTGCAGTTGCTGCAGCAAGCATGTCAGCTGGAATCTCTTCGATTGCGTAATCTTCACCCTTTTGTGTTTCTCCACGCCAGGTAAGTGCCTTCATCGCGATTAGATCGACAACGCCAAGGAAGTCAGATTCTGCACCGATTGGAAGTTGTAGAACTAGAGCAACAGCGTTTAGACGATCCTTGATCATGCCAACGCACTTATCAAATGATGCACCTGTACGGTCTAGCTTGTTAACAAAACAAATACGTGGAACTGAGTAACGATCTGCTTGACGCCAAACAGTTTCAGATTGTGGCTCTACACCTGCAACACCGTCGAACACTGCAACAGCGCCATCTAGAACACGGAGTGAACGCTCTACTTCAACAGTAAAGTCAACGTGGCCAGGTGTATCAATAATGTTAATGAGGTGCTTGTCCCACATACATGTTGTTGCAGCTGAAGTGATCGTGATACCACGCTCTTGCTCCTGCTCCATCCAGTCCATGGTTGCAGCACCTTCGTGCACTTCACCGATCTTGTAGTTGATACCGGTGTAGAAAAGGATGCGCTCAGTAGTCGTGGTTTTTCCCGCGTCGATGTGCGCCATGATTCCAATGTTGCGAACCGTAGCTAGATCGATCTTCTCTACTGTTGACACTTATATTCCTCTTCTCGTCTTTTCGTAAGTTCTTTGTTTACTTAACAATTACCAGCGGTAGTGAGCAAACGCCTTGTTTGCTTCCGCCATTTTGTGGGTATCTTCGCGACGCTTTACTGCAGCACCAAGACCGTTGCTTGCATCAATTAGTTCGTTAGTTAGACGCTCTGCCATTGACTTTTCGCGGCGTGAACGTGAGTAATCAATTAACCAACGTAGCGCCAAAGTTGTTGAACGGCTTGCCTTAACTTCAACTGGCACCTGGTAAGTAGCTCCACCAACACGGCGTGAGCGAACTTCAACAGCTGGCTTGATGTTGTCTAGTGCGCGCTTCAAAGTGATTAGCGGATCAACCTGAGTCTTCTCGCGTGTGCCTTCTAGTGCGTTGTAAACAATTGCTTCTGCAGTTGAACGCTTACCGTGTAGAAGTACGCGGTTAATTAGCGCAGTAACAACTGGTGAGTTGTAAACAGGATCTGCAACAACTGGTGACTTAACAACAGGACCTTTACGTGGCATTAGCTAGCCTTCTTCTCTCTCTTCGTTCCGTAGCGTGAACGTGATTGCTTACGGTTCTTAACACCTTGTGTATCTAGTGATCCGCGAATGATCTTGTAACGAACACCAGGCAAATCTTTTACACGACCACCACGTACAAGAACAATGGAGTGCTCTTGCAAGTTGTGACCTTCACCTGGAATGTATGCAGTGACTTCCATGCCACTAGTAAGACGTACACGTGCAACCTTGCGAAGAGCAGAGTTTGGTTTCTTAGGGGTTGTTGTATAAACGCGTGTGCAAACTCCGCGTCGTTGTGGCGAACCCTTAAGTGCAGGTGTGCTTGTCTTCGTAGTCTTTTCTGCACGACCACGACGAACTAGCTGTTGAATTGTTGGCACTTCATCTCCATTCGTAACTTCGTTACTGATCTTTATTCACGCTTAATTGCCGACCCACGCGGTCGGGTGTGTTGCACCCAATTCGCATGTGTGCTGCTTAAAGTTTTGCAACTTGTTTACAGCGCAGGCAAAGAAGCTCTAAAAAGAGCAGACGCGAAGGGTAACCCAGTGGGCTCACGCGAGGCAAATCGCGGGTTTTACTCCTGGCAGGGCAAAAATCAGGCCAATTTCGCCAAAATTTGCTCTTCGGCGTGTCGGGATCCTTCAAGGGTATAGATCCACCGCTGGAAGGGGCCGGAGGAAAAGGTGATGATTACCCCCGGCTTTTTACGCTTTATTACGCAGAAATCCTTGGTTTTGAGCCTGCGCATGACCCCAATCATGACCACATAGGGAAAGCCGGTCCCTGGGGCCCTGACCCCCTGCATGCATTCGGTGGTCCATAGGCTCTGCCTAAATTGGACTGATTCGACCTGGTCCAGCCGAGCTGAGGGGGCAGGCCAGAAGGCACCCAATTGTTCCAGTGGGCTCAGTTTCAGCCTGATCTCATCCCCGTCAATTGCCAAAATCGCCATAAATGAAGGGTACTCCCTTGAAAGCCACGCTAATCGCGTGAATGTTACATTAATGCTACATAGCATATATGCTATGTAGCATGACAACAGCAGAACTCTTATTACTTGGAATTGTTAGCTTCATCTTGATTGATTTCGCGGCTGGTCGCGTGATTGATTACTTAAATGAGCGAAATAAGAACCAACCGCTATCCCCCATCGCAGCCGAAATTTACAATGCCGATGAATATGCAAAATCTATGGAATACGGAACAGCAAAGTACAAAGTCGAATTGTTAACGTCGGTAGTCAGCACGGTTGTAATGCTTTCAGCCATTATTTTGGGGTGGTTTGCTTGGTTAGATGAAATCATCAGAGAACGTTTTAGCAATGACATCGCAATCACGGTTGTCTTCGTTGGAGTACTGATCGCAGTTTCAATGATTGGTTCTTTGCCAGTTGGTTACTACTCGACATTTGTTATTGAAGAAAAATATGGTTTCAACAAAACAACTAAGAAATTATTTGTAACCGATGCCATCAAGAATCTTGTGCTTTCACTTGCGATTGGTCTACCTCTGCTTGCGTTAATCGCTTTGGTCTATCAAGAGTTACAAAGTACATTTTGGCTTGTTGGGTGGCTGCTTGTATCTGCTTTCTCTTTATTCATGTTTGTTTTTGGAGCCCGCATTTTCTTGCCGATGTTTAACAAGTTAAAGCCACTTCCAGAAGGCGAATTGCGCACAGCTGTTGAGGATTACTGTCAGTCACAAGGTTTTCCATTATCTAAGTTGTATGAAATGGATGCATCTAAGCGTTCGACTAAGTTAAATGCTTTCTTTTCAGGCATGGGCAAGGTAAAGATCATCGGTCTTTATGACACCTTGATCGAAAAGTTAACTACTAAAGAGACCGTTGCGGTCTTGGCCCACGAAGTAGGCCATTACAAGCGTAAGCATGTGTACACGATGTTTGCTTTCAGCAACGTACAGACCTTGGTGATATTCGCTCTGATGGGCTGGCTATTGAGCAATCCAAACCTTTCCAAGGCATTGGGCTCGGATATTCCCAGCTTCCATCTAGCGATTTTGGCATTTTTTCTGCTCTTTACGCCGGTTTCAACGGTGCTTGGTTTAATCAACAACTCATTTTCTCGTCACAACGAATACCAAGCCGATCAGTATTCAATCGATACATATCCTGGCGCTCGTGAACATATGTACACAGCATTTAAGAAGTTATCGGTTGAGTCACTTAGTAATTTAAATCCACATCCAGTTTATGTTGCGGTGCATTATTCACATCCACCTATTTTGGATCGCTTGGCAAACTTGAAGAAGTAGTTCTTAAATCAAAAGAGCCCCTGATTTCTCAGGGGCTCTTTTGTATAGATAAGTACTATTAACGAGGTACTTCAACCTCATCGAGACGAACAGCCTCACCAGAACCTTGTTGGTCAAATGGTGTGAAGTCGTACTCGTCGTAAGCTGCGTAAACCGCTGCCTTTGCTTCCTCTGTTGGCTCAACACGAATGTTGCGGTAACGAGCAAGACCAGTACCAGCAGGAATCAACTTACCGATGATGACGTTTTCCTTCAGACCGAGCAATGGATCGCTCTTCTCTGAAAGTGCGGCATCTGTAAGTACACGAGTTGTTTCCTGGAATGAAGCCGCTGACAACCATGACTCAGTTGCAAGAGATGCCTTAGTGATACCCATAAGTTCTGGGCGACCTGAAGCAGCCTTTCCACCTGATGTCACAACGCGACGGTTTTCAGTCTCGAAACGACCACGCTCTACAAGCTCGCCTGGAAGTAGATCCGCGTCCCCTGCTTCAAGCACTGTGATGCGCTTTAGCATTTGACGAACAATTACTTCAACGTGCTTATCGTGAATTCCTACACCCTGTGAGCGATACACAGATTGGATTTCATTAACCAAGTGAACCTGAGTTGCACGTGGTCCAAGAATACGAAGAACCTGCTTTGGATCAATCGCGCCAACAACCATCTTCTGGCCAACTTCAACGCGTGAACCTTCTTCTACAAGTAGCTTCTGACGACGAGTGATTGGGTAAGCAACCTCTTCGCCTCCATCATCTGGAGTAACAACGATCTTCTTGCCCTTTGCATCTTCGCGGAATGAAACAACACCAGCTGTTTCTGCGATTGGTGCAACACCCTTAGGTGTACGTGCTTCGAAGAGCTCGACGATACGTGGAAGACCGTGAGTGATGTCATCACCAGCAACACCACCAGTGTGGAAGGTACGCATTGTTAGCTGTGTACCAGGCTCACCGATTGACTGTGCTGCAATGATTCCAACTGCTTCACCGACTGCAACGCGCTGACCAGCTGCAAGTGAACGACCGTAGCAAGCTGCACACTGTCCGACCTTGCTATCGCAAGTTAGAACTGAGCGAATCTTTACTTCATCGACACCGGCTGCAACGAGTTCATCAATGTTGCGATCGCCAAGATCTGTACCTGCTGGAAGTACAACCTTGCCATCAACGCTCACATCTTCAGACAAGGTACGTCCGAATACTGAAGTTTCGACATGGTCATGCTTAACAAGGTTGCCTGACTCTTGACGTACACCAATCTGTAGAACAAGACCGCGATCAGTACCGCAATCTTCTTCACGGATGATTACATCCTGAGCAACGTCGCAAAGACGACGAGTTAGGTAACCAGAGTCAGCGGTACGAAGTGCTGTATCTGCAAGACCCTTACGAGCACCGTGAGTAGAAATGAAGTACTCAAGTACTGAAAGACCTTCGCGGAAGTTTGACTTAATTGGACTTGGAATAATTTCACCCTTTGGGTTAGCTACAAGTCCACGCATACCTGCGATCTGACGGATCTGCATCATGTTTCCACGAGCACCAGAGAAAACCATCATCCAAACTGGGTTAACGCGAGGGAAGTTTTCTTCCATCTCCTTACCCACTTCAGCTGTTGCCTTTGTCCAGATCTCGATCAATTCCTGACGACGCTCGTCATCAGTGATGAGTCCCTTTTCATACTGTGATTGAACCTTCTCGGCTTGTGTTTCATAGCCCGCAAGAATTTCCTTCTTACGTGGAGGTGTCACAACATCTTCAATACCAATAGTTGCACCTGCACGAGTTGCCCAGTGGAAGCCGAGTGACTTCAACGCATCAAGCGTCTCAGCTACAACAACCTTTGGATAGAACTCTGCGAGGCGATCAACGATTGCACCAAGTTGCTTCTTGGTTACATCAAGATCAACATATGGATAATCAGCTGGTAGTGCTTCGTTAAACAAAGCGCGACCAATTGTTGTCTCGATTGTCTCGCCAGTCTTGGTTAGACGAATCTTGATCTTTGCTTGCAACGAAACAGAGTTCTGATCGTGGGCCATGATCGCTTCTGCGACAGAACCAAATGCACGACCTTCTCCAAGTTCATTGTCACGAACCATTGTTAAGTAGTAGAGACCAAGAACCATGTCCTGTGTAGGAGATGTAATTGGACGACCTGATGCAGGAGACAAGATGTTGTTTGAAGACAACATCAAGATACGTGCTTCAGCCTGCGCTTCAGCAGATAGAGGTAAGTGAACCGCCATCTGGTCACCGTCGAAGTCAGCGTTGAAAGCTGTACATACGAGTGGGTGAATCTGAATCGCCTTACCTTCAACCAATTGTGGTTCGAAAGCTTGGATACCTAAACGGTGAAGGGTTGGTGCGCGGTTAAGCAGAACAGGATGCTCTGCAATAACTTCTTCTAGAACATCCCAAACAACTGGACGTGCGCGCTCAACCATACGCTTTGCAGATTTAATGTTCTGCGCGTGGTTTAGATCTACAAGTCGCTTCATTACGAATGGCTTGAAAAGTTCAAGTGCCATCTGCTTTGGAAGACCGCACTGGTGCAGCTTCAACTGTGGACCTACAACAATTACTGAACGACCTGAGTAGTCAACGCGCTTTCCGAGCAAGTTCTGACGGAAACGTCCTTGCTTACCCTTAAGCATGTCTGACAATGACTTCAGTGCGCGGTTACCTGGACCTGTAACTGGACGACCACGACGACCGTTATCGAACAACGCATCTACAGCTTCCTGCAACATACGCTTTTCATTGTTAACGATGATCTCTGGTGCACCGAGATCAGCAAGACGCTTCAAACGGTTGTTACGGTTGATAACGCGACGGTATAGATCGTTGAGATCTGAAGTCGCAAAGCGACCACCGTCGAGCTGAACCATTGGACGTAGATCAGGTGGAATAACTGGGACACAATCAAGAACCATTGATGCTGGCTTGTTGCTTGTTGTAAGGAATGCGTTAACAACCTTCAAGCGCTTGATTGCACGAGTCTTCTTTGCACCCTTGCCATTTTCAGAAAGATCTGTAAGTAGCTTGTGCTCTGTCTCTAGGTCGAAAGTCTCTAGGCGACGCTTAATTGCAGCTGCACCCATGTCACCCTTGAAGTACATGCCATAACGGTCACGCATTTCACGGTAAAGATTCTCATCACCTTCAAGATCCTGAACCTTAAGGTTCTTAAAGCGTGCCCACACATCTTCTAGACGAGTGATTTCACGCTCTGCACGATCACGGATCGCCTTGAGTTCACGCTCTGCTGATTCACGAACCTTGCGCTTTACATCTGACTTTGCATCCTCTGCTTCGAGTTCTGCAAGATCTGCTTCAAGCTTCTTGGTGCGTACATCTACATCGTTATCACGACGTGTTTCGATCTTCTTACGATCGTTAGCAAGCTTCTTTTCAAGCTGTGGCATATCTTCTTCACGAGCTTCAGCATCAACTTCTGTGATCATGTAAGCAGCGAAGTAAATAACCTTTTCTAGATCCTTTGGAGCAAGATCAAGTAGGTAACCAAGGCGTGATGGAACACCCTTGAAGTACCAGATGTGAGTTACAGGAGCTGCAAGCTCGATGTGACCCATGCGCTCACGGCGAACCTTTGCACGTGTGACTTCAACACCACAACGCTCGCAAATGATTCCCTTAAATCGAACGCGCTTGTACTTACCGCAATAACATTCCCAGTCACGAGTAGGTCCGAAGATCTTCTCGTCAAAGAGTCCATCCTTTTCAGGCTTTAGTGTGCGGTAGTTGATTGTCTCTGGCTTCTTAACCTCACCAAAAGACCACTCGCGAATGTTCTCTGCAGATGCGAGACCGATACGTAATTCATCAAAGAAGTTGACATCTAACATGTTATTTTCCCTCTCACACTTCTTCTACGCTGCTTGGCTCAACTCGTGACAAGTTGATACCTAGCTCTTCGGCGGCACGGAACACTTCTTCATCTGTATCGCGCATTTCAATTGCGACACCTTCTGAAGAAAGTACTTCTACATTGAGACAGAGTGACTGCATTTCCTTGATAAGTACCTTGAATGATTCAGGGATACCTGGTTCCGGAATGTTTTCACCCTTAACGATCGCTTCGTACACCTTTACGCGGCCGAGAACATCGTCAGACTTAATTGTTAGCAACTCTTGGAGTGTGTAAGCAGCACCGTAAGCTTCAAGTGCCCACACTTCCATTTCACCAAATCGCTGACCACCGAACTGCGCTTTTCCACCAAGTGGTTGCTGCGTGATCATTGAGTATGGACCAGTTGAACGTGCGTGAATCTTGTCATCAACCAAGTGGTGGAGCTTCAAGATGTACATGTATCCAACTGAAATTGGTGTTGGGTATGGCTCACCGGAACGACCGTCAAATAGACGAGCCTTTCCGCTCTTACCAATAAGTTGATTTCCATCGCGGTTTGGAAGCGTTGCAGAAAGAAGACCTGAGATTTCATCTTCTAGCGCACCATCGAAAACAGGAGTTGCGAACTTTGTTCCAGGCTCGCCCTTCTCTGCACCGATTGCACGCATGTGCTTCTGCCATGCCTCATCAATACCTGAAAGATCCCAACCAGTTTTTGCAACCCAACCTAAGTGGAGTTCTAGAACCTGACCAACGTTCATACGACCAGGTACACCGAGTGGGTTTAGAACAACATCTACTGGAGTTCCATCTTCAAGGAATGGCATATCTTCAACTGGAAGAATCTTTGAAATAACACCCTTGTTACCGTGGCGACCAGCAAGCTTGTCACCATCTTGAATCTTGCGCTTCTGTGCAACATAAACGCGAACCAATTGGTTAACGCCAGCTGCAAGCTCGAAACCTTCTTCAGATTCAAAGATCTTTACGCCGATAACTTTTCCAGATTCACCGTGTGGAACCTTGAGAGATGTATCGCGAACTTCGCGAGCCTTCTCACCAAAGATTGCACGAAGCAAACGCTCTTCAGGTGTTAGTTCGGTTTCTCCCTTAGGAGTTACCTTTCCAACCAAGATATCGCCAGGAACTACATCTGCACCTACGCGGATGATTCCTCGCTCATCTAGATCTGAAAGAACTTCTTCAGAAACGTTAGGGATATCGCGAGTGATTTCTTCTGCACCAAGCTTGGTATCGCGAGCATCAACTTCATACTCTTCGATGTGGATTGATGTAAGAACATCATCCTGAACTAGGCGCTGAGAAAGGATGATCGCATCTTCGTAGTTGTGACCTTCCCATGACATAAATGCCACGAGTAGGTTCTTTCCGAGCGCCATTTCACCCTGATCGGTACATGGACCGTCAGCGATAACTGAGCCAACTTCAACGCGCTGACCCTCGGAAACAACAACCTTTTGGTTGTATGAAGTTCCCTGGTTTGAACGTGTGAACTTGTGCAGTGAATATGTTTGGTAAGTCGAGTCATCTGCCATGACCTTTACTTCGTCAGCAGAAACTTCTTGCACAACGCCAGCCTTAGTTGCAGTAACAACATCGCCTGCATCAACAGCTGCGCGGAACTCCATACCTGTACCAATTACTGGTGCTTCTGCACGCATCAAAGGAACAGACTGACGCATCATGTTAGAACCCATCAAGGCACGGTTAGCATCATCGTGCTCAAGGAATGGAATCATCGCAGTTGCAACAGACACCATCTGACGTGGTGAAACATCCATGTAATCAACTTCTTCACCTGGAATGTATTCAACTTCGCCACCACGACGACGTACAAGTACGCGTGGTTCTGCAAAGTGATTGTCATCAGTTAGTGGTGCATTTGCCTGCGCGATGATGTGTTCATCTTCTTCATCAGCAGTTAGGTAATCAACCTGATCTGTTACGCGACCCTTAACAACCTTGCGGTAAGGAGTCTCGATAAATCCAAATGCAGTAACGCGACCATATGTTGCAAGTGAACCGATAAGACCAATGTTTGGTCCTTCAGGAGTTTCAATTGGACACATACGTCCGTAGTGAGATGGGTGAACGTCACGAACTTCGAAACCTGCGCGGTCACGTGAGAGACCACCAGGTCCAAGCGCAGATAAACGACGCTTGTGTGTAAGTCCTGACAAAGGATTTGTTTGATCCATGAACTGTGACAACTGAGAAGTTCCGAAGAACTCCTTGATTGACGCAACTACTGGACGGATGTTGATCAGAGTCTGAGGTGTAATCGCTTCTACATCTTGTGTCGTCATACGTTCGCGAACTACGCGCTCCATACGTGACAGACCGATGCGAACCTGATTCTGAATCAATTCACCAACTGTACGAAGACGACGGTTACCGAAGTGATCGATATCGTCCTTTTCTACGCGAACTTCGCGGCCGTACTCCATCAATAGATCGCCGCGGTGTAGCGCTACTAAGTAGCGCAAAGTCGCAACGATGTCAGAGATAGTAAGAAGTGATGATGAAAGCTCTAGATCAAGACCTAGCTTCTTATTCACCTTAAAGCGACCGACCTTGGCCAAGTCGTAACGCTTAGGGTTGAAGTAAAGGTTTTCGATCAAGTTTTGTGCAGCTTCCTTAGTTGGAGGCTCACCGGGACGAAGCTTGCGGTAGATATCTAGCAGCGCTTCATCTTGTGTCTTAACTGTGTCTTTTTCAAGAGTTGCGCGCATTGATTCAAACTCGCCAAACTCTTCAAGAATTTGTTCTTCAGTCCAACCAAGTGCCTTTAGGAACACTGTTACTGACTGCTTACGCTTACGGTCGATGCGAACACCAACAAGA
>Ga0208235_1000388_pt1 | contig 10443 bp, 17 predicted proteins | sample LakMenEpi22Oct12_FD_150727 | JGI IMG/M metagenome (GOLD analysis project Ga0208235, IMG submission 150727) | Freshwater microbial communities from Lake Mendota, WI - 22OCT2012 deep hole epilimnion (SPAdes) | ecosystem: Environmental > Aquatic > Freshwater > Lake > Epilimnion/Euphotic zone ... | reverse complement strand
ATTGCCATGGTGGTTGCGACAGTTGTGTCCCGCCTCGCCATGGTTGACCCCAAGCTGGCAGAGTCTGTCGATCAGGTCAGCCTCACAGGCTTCCTTGTTGCCCTTCTTGTGTCCATCGTCAACTACGTCACCAACGAGATCAACGCCAAGGGCGTCAAGAAGATCCAAGCCTTGGTCAATACCGATGTGGACGGGGTTGCTGGGCCGATCACCTACACCGAAGTCCGCAGGGCTATTGAGGTCAAGAAGCCCGCAACCAAACGCAAGCGCAAGTGAAACCAATCAAAGATGAAACCCTCAAAGCCATATTTACCAAAAAGCGCGAAGAAGATCGCAGAAGTTTCCTTTTCCGTTTACTCAGTTCCATCCGATTCTGGGTCAAAGGGAAGCGGGGCGATGATGGAAAGACTTCCGTCACCATCGGAGTCCGAGGTGGAGCGGATTTCTAGGAACTGGGACATTGGCAGGCGTGTTTGCAAGTGGTAGAATTAATGGGTGAGTAAGCCCCATGTGGAAATTAATCCAGAAACTCTTTGGCTCCAAAAGCTCCGATACTGGCCCAGCGCCGTCCTCACCGAGCTTGCCCTCCGCATTAGAGGAGAACTCCAAGCCCGAAGCGCCGAAAGAATCCAAGCCCGCTCCCAAGCAGAAGACGCCCAAGGCTCTTGAGAATCTGGCCAAGATTGCCCTATCCCAAGTCGGGGTGAAGGAGTCTGGCGGCAACAACAACGGGGCCAAGATCCGCAAGTACCAATCGGCAACCAGTCTGAAGCCAGCTTCATGGCCATGGTGTGCGGCGTTTACGGGTTGGGTAATTCAAGAGTGGCTCAAGGACAAGGAGAATGCCGAGTGGCTGGGGCTAAAGGTGATGACTCCTGACAAGTGGAGGCCCAAGACCGCAGCGGCGTTTGGGTACATCGATTGGGCCAAGGGGCGTCCCGCTACTACCAAGGTCTTGTCTGCCAAGGCCAAGCCCCAAGTTGGGGACATTGTTATCTTTGACTTTTCCCATATCGGGATTATTACCAAGGTTGGTGATAAAAGTTTTCAAGCCGTGGAAGGCAATACTAATGGTCGCGGAACCAGAGATTCAACATCTGGGGACGGCGTGTGGCTCAAGACCAGAAGGTCTTCATTGGTAAGGAATTACGTCAGGATCAACCCGTCAACAGCGCGATGAAAGACCAGCCCAAACTCCGAAAGAAAAAGATCTACCGCAAGCCCGAAAGCCAAGAGTGCTATGCCTGTGGCTCAAAAAACATTGAACGAATGACAATCTCGCATGTCGGAGTTATTCGTATATGCAAAGATTGTCGGGAACAACAAGTCTGAACCAATGGCCTCTCACGACAAGAGACTCCAAGAGGTATTGGACAAGCTGGCCAAAGAGCTTGTGGAATATTTTGATTCGGGCTTTATCGTCGCCACCTTCCAAGACGGCCCCGAAACCAAGAACGCTTTTCTCAAGTTCGGCAATGACTACGCTATTGAAGGCATTGTCTCCAACATCCATGACATCCTCTATGGACAAGATGAGGACGAGGACGACGATCTGGATGACGGGGATCTTGAAAAAATCTTAAAAGACAGTTAATATAATGGCCAATGGATCTCTATCCTTCACCCTTCCAGAAGAGCAAGATGAGTTTGAAAGAGCTTGCAAAGCAGGCTGTGTTTATTCTGTTCTTAGTCTTTTTGACAATGAGCTTCGCAGCCATCTTCGCCATAATTCTCATCCCGATTGGGATAGCACAACTGTTGAAGAAATTAGGAAAATTCTGTATGACCTAATTGCCGACTACGGCATCCAGATCCACTAACAACCACACACATCCTATGACTACCGTTTATGTATGCGGGCCGATGCGCGGCTTGCCCCAACTCAACCACCCCGCCTTCTTTGAGGCCGAAGAGACTTTGCTAAAAGCGGGACACAAAGTAATCAACCCCGCAAGGATGGATCAGGTTCTTGGGCTAGATCCCCACAATTCCCAGATGGACGACAAGTTTATTGAGGAAGCGGCAAGACGCGATATCGACGCCGTCTTTGAGTGCGACGAGTTGGTTCTCCTTCCGAAGTGGGAGAAGTCCAAGGGAGCCAGAGCGGAGGTCGCCGTGGCCCAATGGCTGGAAAAACCCTTGCGTCTTTACCCATCTATGGTTAAGTTGGAGAAAGAAGATGTGTGCGACATCGCCAAGCGTCTTACTTCCTATGATCGCCAAACCGACTACGGAAGCCCGATTGAAGACTTTACCAAACAGGCCAAAATGTGGGGAGCCATCCTTGGGGTGAATGTGACTCCGCAACAAATCGCCATGTGCATGATCGCCGTCAAACTCTCCCGCCTCACCAACTCGCCCCGCCATCGTGACTCAGTCGCGGACATCTGCGGGTATGCGCGGTGTTTGGATCTCTGTAACCAAGCAACATCTCTATGAGCAAAAAAATAGCCGTCCTTTCGGACTTCCACTGCGGCCATCGTGTCGGGCTTACCCCTACGGGCTGGTTGCCCGAAAAAGACGAGAGCGGGGAGATCCCGCTTTGGGCGCAAATCAACAAAGCCCACTGGACATGGTATGCCCGCGAGATTGCGCGTAACGGCCCCTACGACATCGTTTTCGTCAACGGGGATCTGGTGGATGGCAAGGGCAAGAAAAGTGGAGCTACGGAGCTTTTGGCTCCCGACATGGAAGATCAAGCCGATATGGCTACCAAGATCATCCGCATGGTTCCCAAGACCAAGAATTGCAAGATCGTTATCACTAGGGGAACCCCGTACCATGTGAGTTCCAGTGATGGGGAAGATTGGGAGAACATCATCGCTGAACGGGTTGGGGCAACAGTCACCGACCATGCGTGGGTGGAAGTCGAAGGAATCGTCTTTGATCTCAAACACCACCCAGCAGGAAGCTCGTCATTGCCCCACGGGCGGCATACAGGAGTGGCCAAGGATCGCCTATGGAACGCCATCCTCGCAGCAGAGGGCGAGCAGACCAAGGCCGATGTCCTTATTCGCAGCCATGTCCACTACCACAACTTCGCGGGAGGGCCAGACTGGATTGCCATGACCACCCCAGCATTGCAGGGGGCGGGTAGTAAGTTCGGAGCCAGACGTTGCTCTGGCAAGGTGGACTTCGGCTTCATCACTTTCACCGTAGACAAGGGCACATTCTCATGGAAACAACACATAGCAAAACTGGTAGAACAAAAGGCTCCGCTCCTAAAATTGTAGTCCCGTCATGGGACAGCCTCTGGGAGTCTTTTACAAACAACAACACCCAAACCACCATTGAGGCGATGAACGCCGAAGGATGGAGGTCTGTGGATCAGGTAATGAGCGTCACTGGACTATCCAACTCTCGTATCTACAACATGATTCGTGAAGGGAAGTTCGACTGCGAGAAGAAGAGGATCAAGAAGGACGGCGGTCCTGCAAGGATTCTGAGCTTCGTCAGGCCGAAAGTTACCACTTCCCAATAGGGCACTTTTCGGTAGCCATACGGAGCTTGGCCCAAGTCGAGCATCCACATTTCATGCAGCGGCCAGTCGCTCCAATAGCTTTTGCGTCCCAAAATTCGCAAGAACGACAAGCTCTGTATCTCATGCTTAAGATGTTGGGGTCTGTTAGTTTGAACTTCCCTCGCGTCCAATTTATAGCCGCGCTCGCCGCAGACTGAGCCATCGCGGTTAGTGTTGGCTGTTTCGCGTTAAGCGGATCTTCTTCGATGGCGGGAGACTCTGTTCTTTCGTAGCAGTAAAATTTCCCCCATTTTCCTTGGGGACATGAAGCGCAGGGATCAGAAAAATCAACCTCACAGTCACAGTCGCACGACTCCCTCCTCTGTTCCACAACTATAAGAGGAGCCTCTAAAAATGGAGATGCTTCTGTGATTCTAGCTTGGGTCTGGTGGCTCATATCCTCTAATGGCACTGTATTTGTATACAGAAACAGTTTTAACTTCATTCATTCCAGCTATCAACTCGTAGTTTGGGCTATAGATAAAATTATCGCATGATTCGCCTTGAACGCACTCCTCCTCACTGGCCTCCCATTCATAGATTATTATCTCTCTAACGGGGGCTCCGCTGGAAACCAAAACCTTGCAGCAATCGGGGTCTCCAGCTGCTGGATTTGCCCCCACAAGTTCTTGCGCCTGTGTTGAAACTCTTAACCAAACTTTTAGATAACAGGTGCTGGTGGGGTGGTGGCGAAGCCTGTATTGAATATTGGTCTTCCTAGAGGTTTGATTGAATCCAAAATAGCAAAGGTTTGATGTTAAATCAAAATTGACCGCCGTAGTCCCAAAGCTCCATCTTGGTGGATAGTCTTCCTCGCTAAATGTTCCATCACTGTTGTGAGTCGGGTAGGGCTGTGTGAAACAGGGATCTTGCCAATATGTAAAGTTTGGACCCTGATATCTGTATGGGGGATATTCTTCTGACGCTTCTTCGCAAGGCCCGTATCCAACAAATCCTCCAAGCTCTTCGTCGTAGTAAGGTGCTTGAACTGGATTAACTGTAAGCGGGTTTGTGAAGGTTGTGGTGGATGTGTATAGTCCAGCACAGCTTGGGCCGAACGGAAGCCTTCCTTCGTATTCGTTAATCTGGCAATCAACATCTGTGGTTGTGTTGCAAACCCCAAGCTCATCTCTAGATGCTGTTTTTGTTACAGTTTCCACATCTCCAGACGGATCGGTGCCAACATTGAAAACCCTAACGGTTGTTTCTGTCGCATAATAGGTTTTGTCGCACTTTTCTCTTTCTGGATCTTGGAATCCACACTCGTCCCAAACACAATCCCTTACATTCAAACCGATTCTATCAATGAATAGCGGCACCTCTATCGGAACCACTTCGCAACAAGAGCAGCTTATCTTGCCACCTTTAGTTACAACATTGCCATTTTGGAGCTTTACCGTGGCCATTATTCACATTCTTCTGTTCCCAACCAGTATGGAACACCGCCATTTGAGGCCAGAACTTTTGTGTCAGTGCCTGATGGGGGCGGGAGGATGACCCACGCTTCGCTGTCCCAATAAAGAAGGTCTCCCACGTTTTCCCCAGCGGGCAGCGTGTCCTCTTCGGGGATTGTGGGTGTTGGCACATTTTCTGTCTTTAGTTCGTCGGAAACATTGACTCGGTTGATGGCGTCTTCGTATTTGATCAAAGCCTGCCCGAAGGCCAGTGGCCCGCTGGCGGTAGCAATTCCCAATGAGGCAGACAGAACTTCATTCTTTTCGGCTTCTCTCTTTAAAAATGAAGAAACCCTGCCTCCCGATTGAACCTTGTTTAGCTCGCGATCAATCCGCTTTTGCTTGGTAACACTCTTCTTGGCCTCGGCTATTTCAGCTTCCAGCTTATCCTTGTTTGCTAAAATGCCGAAACTTGCCATAGCGTTTTTAGGTGTCGATATTGACGGTGGTGGCCCTTACAATAGAAAACCCGTATTTGAAGAATTCAACATTGGAATCAATCATATATGTCCCAGTTGGGATAGACTGATAATTTGTTGAGGGAATATCAATATCAATAAATGCTGGCGCACCAGTGACTGTTCCCTCTTGCCGCGATATGGTAACACTGAGGGACGGGGAAGCGTTGGTTGCTGGAATAGCGGCAGTTACTGTTGCCCAAACTTCCATTTCCTTTTCTTCTTGAATTTTGAAAGCTTGGTGAAGACATGGCGGGATGACAATGCTGATCGGGGTGACCGTTCTAGTGTGTTGAATGTTCTTTCTTTTTCCGCCAATGTACCCGTTCTGCTCTTCGCTCGCTCTAGCGGCAATGCCTATATTTGCTTTTACATCAGCCGCTAATTTCACAGCCAACCCCCTCGCGATATGGCTTGTTGGTTTTAATACTGGCCATCTTGAAATTCCGCCAAGTTTTTGTAAAATCTTATCGCTTGTGACGGGGTTTCTGACGAAAAAAATATGGTTTGTTGCTGGGAGATTCCTTCCCCACAAATCCTCAAACTCCATTTCCACAACAGGAGTCATAGACTGAGACACTATAATTTCTTCAACATCCGACAGTTCCACACTACCTGTAAGCGTTCCTCCGCCAATTGTTTCTCCAGTTGCCGTCCCTTTCTGCATATCTTCATCCCATCGGACAGTTATGTTTTTAAGAACCTTGGGAAGATCTAGGTTGATGGAGGTGGGGTGTGTTTCAAGAAAACTTTCAAGATAGGATTCAATGGCATCTTTGTCGTATTCGCGAACCAACAGAAACTCATCACTCAGTGGGTCGGCCTCGGAAGACTCGCCTACATCGTTAATCGAAGACACGATCTTTTCTTTATAAGGAATCTGAACGTCGAACTGCTCTTCGTAATCGATGCCATCAAGGACGGGAAGCTCTCCATTGTCCCGCGAGGTGGTGGTCTTGCGGACGGTGTGCTCACTAACCCGCTGCTCGCTCTTCTCCAGATCATCAGTATCCAGAGAGGGCATGGACGCCAAAGTCTGGGCTACAGTCTCTTGAGTGGTCTCGGCTGGGACGCTGGCGCGGAAGGCTTCTGGAATGACATCGGGCTTGGACGCCGAAAGAATCTTGCCATCAAAAACATTGGGGGCATCCACCACACGCTCAATCAGGGACTCGGCATCTTCGCGGGAAACCTCGACAGTCTTGGTGGCGGTGGGGTTGGGGGTGGAGTAGTTGAGCGCCCCCTTGCGTTGGGTGGTGACAGTGACTAGCTGACCCTCATTGTTGGTGGCCTTGCCGACCAGTTGCGGGCCGTCCACCGAATAGGTCTGAACAACCTTGATCGAAAGATATTCGTTGTAGGGTTCGTAGGAGGTTTGGGTAATAACCCCGTTGACGTTTTCCAAGGTTCCCTGCTCCTCGCCTGTGGGGACAAAGAGTTGGCGGCGTTCTTGGACAGGGCCGCGAGAGGCATCATAAAAATCCCGATCCCGAATAGGAAACAGAGAATTGCCATCATCATCAGTTTCAATCGACCAAGCCTCTTCAATCTCGGTATAGACAATGGCAGAACCCTCGCGGGCCTCGTAGTTTACCCTCTGGTCGGGGCCAAGTCGGGCAACCTGTCCCTCGTTCTTGACTGAACGCCTCCGCCCTTGGATCGGGCCTAGATCGTCATCGTAGCGGGTGAAGGGAACGTAGGGAGCGGGAAGGATCTCGTAAACATGGGTGACAACCTGATCCCCACTAGCTGGCTGTGCCCCCGTGAAGACATGGTTGGGATACCGCTTGGAGTCGGGGTGGGGGCTGAGATCCTCTGGAACCTTGTAGCCAGCAGTTCTTGGGTCTCTTTTAATCCCAATTACAGGGAAGTCGCGATCATTTGCCGCATAAGAAACAACGTATGACCTGTCAATAGGAGGATAATCAGCCATGGAATCCCGAAAACTTACTCTAAAAAAGGTTGGGCAGCAAGATGATTTTCCGCTTGCATAGATTTACAAAGGTGATAAATTACGCACTTGGAAGGCATTCGTCTTCCTGTTTTCATGTGTGTGGGGCGGGGTCGGGCTAAAAACTCGGCCCCGCTTTTTTTGAACGCTTGACAAGCTGGGTTGTCGGATCTATTTGAAACTCTATCCAATATGGCATACCAATCCAACCAACCTAAATCACCACCACTCTACCACTCCACGCTTGCGAAAAACGGACCCAAGCTGGTCGCTGTCAAATCTGCCCCGAAATGGGTCAAGCAAAACACATTGTGCGTTATCGAATTGATTGTGGATGGCGTAGTCCATGTGTATTTCACAGAGAATCGCGACATCGCATCCAAGTTCCAGCAGTATGTGGGCAAGTCGGTGGTCTTGATTGCTTCTGGTAACTCCAAGCAGAAGACCGATTCCATGGAGATTCAGCCTGCTGGGGTGCCCGCTTCCAGTCTGCCCGCAGCCCAGAGTGCCCCGCAATCGCCCCAGAAGCCCGCAGAAACCGTTATTACGGCCCCAGTCCACAGGGACAAGGAGGCCAAGCAGTTCCTCTGTCAGGCGGCAAATCTGATGCGTCTGTGCGTCAAGAAGGCCAACGACATTGCGGTGGAACTCAACCTTCCCGAACAGCATCGTCAGGGAATTGCGACAACCCTTTTCATCAATGGTGATAAACAGGGCTATATCTCCTCCATGCCCATCACGGCGTATACCCCCGAACAACTGGGCTTCGGGTCAAGCAAGGCCGAATCCCCCAAGAACCCCGAACCCAATAATGACTAATTATGGAGGATGCGGCATCGAAGTTCTGTCGCATGATAAGGGATCATTCCTCGTTCAAAGTCGGTCTCATCGCGAAGACTACTACTTGGTGGAATTCGCCACCGATAAGAGAGGAGACATCACGGGATGTTCCTGCACTTGTTCGGGCTATCACTTCCGCAAAGAGTGCTTCCATATCCGATACATCTGTAAACTCTTGGGCGTCGAAACGCCGCAAGCAACCAACAATAACCAACTAGAAATAGCAGCATAATATGAAGAAATCCAAAGGAGAGAAAAAGATCAGCAAGGTCATGCGCGAGTATGGCAAGGGCAAACTCAAAAGCAGTTCTGGTCAGAAGGTCACCTCGCGCAAAATGGCCCAAGCAATCGCTCTTTCGGAAGCGGGCTTGAGCAAGAAGAATAAAAAGAAGTAACTATCGTTTGCTGAATGCTAAAAGTTCCAGCCTTTGGTGTTCAGCATTGCTCAAAACTTGCAAGTTCTCAATCCTGTTATCCATTCCGTCTCCGTTGATATGGTGAACATGCTCCCATCTTTCAAGCTTTCTTCCAAGATGAAGCTGCATAACGTGACGATGCTCCCTAATTCTTTTCCCATTTACTTTGATATATTTGTATATCCTTGGAGGATACTTTCCAGCGCGAGCCATGAGAGGACTTGTTATTCTGGCCTTTTTGGTGTTTTCTGGATTTGCAATAGATGTGCAACGACGAGAGCAATACAGGGCAATTTTCAGCCTCCATTTAGGAACATAAAAAGATTTTCCGCAAATTTTGCATTCCAGTGTTTTTCCATTGCGGCGTTTAAGGCCGCGTTGTTTTCCAAATCTTTTGGCGAGATCGTAAGACTGACAACTCCGACAGCAATACTTGTGGCTGGCGCGTCTTGGTTTAAATTCGTTTTTGCAATGAGGACATTCTTTAAGTTTCATACTGGACATCATAGCTATTGCGGTGTCTGAGTCAAATAAAAAGTGAGAAAATTTCTTTGAACGAATCAACCACACACCTGTCAAAACACATATGAACGACATACTAACAAAAACATTTAACCTATAAACATGATGAAAAAACAATGGAAAAAAACTGATAGCGGTATTCCTTATGTTAGGTTTACCAGCAACAAAAATAACCTTTTATTTGAAGCGGAAATCTTTAGCGATGGTTCGGGATTTGTGTCGTTTTCTATGAAAGTTGGACACAGATATGAAGTTGTTTATCGATCCGATCAAGGCAAGCTTAAAGACAAGCTCAAAGATGTTATAAAAATCTCCCACGTTTATGACGAGCTTGAGTATCTTATGATTGAAACAAGCGGAAATTTTGAGCACATTAATTTCTAATACAGAATCACTATCAAATGAGCAAAAAACTATATCGATCAAAAGCACCAAAAGAACTGTGGGTAATTTTCGACCCGCTTGATGGGACGCATCTATTTCTCACAGAATTTGCAGCAACGAAACAGCTCAAAGCATGGGAAAAAGAAGCTGAAACATCCTATGATTCAGTTTGGGACATGACTGGCCCATTCAAATATGAATTGTCTTCAACTCAAACAAACATTTTTGAGGGAATCTGGTGATGGCTCGACGGAGTCTTTGGGTTCGATTCCCGAAGTGGTAATGGTGGTTCGAATCCACCCCCTCAAAATTTAACTTATAGACACTATGAAAAGCACAAAATACCTACTGCGATTCAAAGAGAACGCATCGCCAGATCACATCACTGAATATCTGACGAGCGATCTGCAGTGCGCTTGCCACCATTACAACGAAAAGCGCACCGACAAGTCCGTGAAATGCGTCCGCCTTTACCGAGTCGAAACGACTGAAACCAAAACCTTAATCAGGAGATCAAAATGAAAACCCAAACCGTAACAACAACAGAAGAATGGCTGATCACATACACCAAAGGTGGAAAGCCCCATGAGCAGCTATTCGACAGCGAAGCTGAAGCCAACGAAGCGTTTAACGCGCTGCTCCCCAGACACTCCAGAACCGTGGTGCTCTACAACATCACCACGCAAACAACCAAGACCCTGCAAAGGAGATACTGATGAACACCTGCCCGAAATGCGGTTCGCCGCAAGAATCACCAGAACTGGACGGAACCACAGCGCGTATTTGGTTTACCTGCGGGAGCTACGGCTACGCAGACGAACCAGAACAACTCGTCTACAGGTCAGACAAATGCCTCGTCAGAGAGGAAATTAACACCCTGCAGCGCAAGGTCGAGGAA
>Ga0208235_1000385_pt1 | contig 10464 bp, 9 predicted proteins | sample LakMenEpi22Oct12_FD_150727 | JGI IMG/M metagenome (GOLD analysis project Ga0208235, IMG submission 150727) | Freshwater microbial communities from Lake Mendota, WI - 22OCT2012 deep hole epilimnion (SPAdes) | ecosystem: Environmental > Aquatic > Freshwater > Lake > Epilimnion/Euphotic zone ... | reverse complement strand
GCATCGATTTTTTCTCGAAGTCCTACCTCATCAATTACCTGGTCAACATTTCTTGGGTTGTCATAATAATTTGCATAGTGGGAAATAGTTTCAAAGACTGAAAGATCAGCTGCATCAGAGGTGGATTGCAAGACAATTCCAATTTGATTACGCCATTTTTGTCCGGCACTTCCCTTAGTCGCAGGGTTAAAGCCCAATACCTTTACCTGTCCTGCTGTTGCAGTTCGATATCCTTCAAGAATTTCCACAGTGGTGGTCTTACCAGCACCGTTAGGTCCAAGTAGTGCAAAAATTTCACCACTTTCAACAGTTAGATCTATGCCATCGACCGCAGTTTTTGTGCCATACCTCTTAACCAGTCCTTGGACCTGAATTGCTGCGGTGCTGCTCATACCGACATCTTGCCTTAATTGGTAATAAATACTTAATTTATTCGGGAGAATAATCCTGTGAGTCCACGTAAAACAAAGCCAAAGCGTAAGGGCAAAGGAGACATTGCCCACGATGAAGAGCGGGAATTAGCTACATCTAATGAATCAATTGAAGAGCATGATGATGGAATTTATGTGGTTCGAAAAATTAGTGGCTCATCATCTAACAAGCCATATCGATGTCCAGGATGTGATCAGGTAATTCCAATGGCAACTCCTCATACCGTTGCTTGGTTAGAGCATGATCAATCTGGGCGAAGGCACTGGCACAATATTTGTTGGAGCAAACGAAATCTAAGAAAACCAAAGGTAGAAAGAACTAGGAACGCTCCTAGATATTGAGAAATCTAAGCAGGAAATATTAGTATTTTGAATTTTCTAGTTATAGTTCTCAAATGAGCAAAACATTCACAGCGGTAAATCCAGCAACTGGCCAAGCGGTCGGAGGGCCAATTGCCGAGAACAACTTTGAAGAGGTTTCAGCTGCGATTGCTGCAGCACATAAGGTAAAGGAAAAATTTGCGGCCACTACGCCAACTCAAAGAGCTGCGCTTTTAAATGCTATTGCTGATTCAATTGAATCTCAAAAGGAAAAACTTGCTGATATTTCAAATCAAGAGACAGCGCTACCAATAGCCAGAGTTACAGGTGAGGTAATGCGCACCGTTATCCAAATCCGCGCCTTTGCTGAATTAGTAAAAACTGGTGGCCACCTATTGCCAATTATTGATCTGGCAGATCCAAATTTTCTACCGGTAGCAAGACCTGATCTTCGCAAGTCTCAGCAACCACTGGGTGTAGTTTCTATTTTTGCAGCCTCAAATTTTCCACTTGCATTCTCAGTTGCTGGCGGAGATTCTGCATCAGCACTGGCAGCTGGATGTCCGGTAGTAGTTAAGGCGCATCCATCACATCCAAATACCTGTGAGATGGTTTATCAGGCAGTAGTCAAAGCAATTACAGAACAAGGTTTACCAAAAGAGATATTTACATTAGTGCAAGGAGTAAATCCAGAGATTACGCACTGGCTAGCTAAAGCACCAGAGGTTACGGCAATTGGTTTTACTGGATCTGGCATGGTTGGAAAATTATTAATTAAGTTAGCTCAAGAAAGGCAAGTTCCTATTCCAGTTTATGCTGAAATGGGTTCATTAAATCCAGTTTTCTTTACCCCAGCGGTGTTAGCAGAAAAGTCAGAGGAGTTAGCAAAGGCTGCAATGGATTCAGCTCTCCTTGGATCTGGTCAGTTTTGCACCAAACCAGGAATTATGGTTGTGCCAAATGATGGTGCTGGAGATAAATTCATTGCAAGTGTGCAAAGTTATATTGCAGATCAAAAAGTCGGACCGCTACTAAATAAAGGAATTGCAACCAGATTTATTGATGCAATTTCTTCAATCAGTAAAGCTAATGGAGTTAAGCTCTTAACCGGCACTACTAATCCTGATGGATTTGGCGTGACACCAACAATTTTTGTAGTGGACTGGGCTGATGTTAAAAATCATGATGACTTACTAGAGGAGCACTTTGGCCCAACCTCAGTAATCATTAGAGCCCCATTTGATCAATACCTATCGATCGCAAAGAGTATGAGTGGCCAATTAGCCTCAGCTCTTCATGCAACTGCTGCAGATAATGTTAAGGATTTAGTAGCCGCGCTAACTCAAAAAGCTGGACGGTTGATTTGGAATGGATTTCCAACCTCTGTCTCAGTTACCGCCGCCCAAAATCATGGTGGCCAATGGCCAGCCTCATCTTCACACACCACATCGGTTGGCTTAGATTCGCTATTTCGATTTGTTAGACCAGTGGTTTATCAAAGCTTTCCAGATAACCAGCTGCCAGCAGAGTTACAAAACTCTAACCCCTATGGAATTGAGCGAATAATTAATGGAGTTAGAAGCAATAAGGCGATTAGTTAATTACTTGTAATTAACTACCTTATTTTTAATACTGCCAATTCCTTCAATTGTAGTAATAATACTTTCGCCACCTTTTAGGTACTTCTCTGGCTTAAAGCCCATACCAACACCCTCTGGTGTTCCAGTGTTAATAACATCCCCAGCCTTTAACTCCATGAATTGAGAGATGTACCAAACGCAATGATTTATTCCAAAAATCAAATCATTTGTTCTGGAGTTTTGTCTTACCTCACCATCAATGGTGCAAGTAAGAGATAAATTGTTTGGATCTAAGTTTTTACTTTTTAACTCATCAGCAGTAACAATCCATGGACCCATTGGATTAAAGGATGGGAAGGATTTTCCCTTTACCCATTGACCACTACGTTCTACCTGCCAGTGTCGCTCTGACACATCTTGTGAGATTGTGTAACCTAAAATGTATTCAGCAGCCTCTTCTGGTGATTTCAAATAAAGTGCATTTTTACCAATTACAACACATAGCTCAACCTCGTAATCAGTTTTAGTTGAGTTTGGTGGCACTACAACATCATCATTTGGTCCAATTACAGTATCTGGGGCTTTCATAAATATCACCGGCTCAGGCGGTGGGGTCATGCCAGACTCAACTGCATGTTTTGCATAATTTAAACCCACACAGATAACTTTTGTTGGTCTTGCAACTGGAGAGCCAATTCGAAAATCTGAAATCGAAACCTTTTTACGATTTGTTAGATCAGCCTTTGCTAACTTGGCGATAGCGCCATTTTCTAATTCAACTCTATTAAAATCTGCGACTAGATCATCAACAAATACCGCCTCAGTATCTGAGATCATCACGGCTGGCTTCTCCTGGTTTAACTGACCTAAGCGGGCGATTCTCATTATTCTCACATTTCTATTGAGGTGAAGTTTTCTTGCTAATGAACTAGAATACGAAAACCTTAACATAGGAAATTTCTCATTATTTGAGAGTTTGACAAGTTTTGAAGGGTCAGTGTGAGCGAAGAGAAGTTTGAACGCCGCAGCCAGTATTGGTTTGGACTTAAAGATAAGGGTGGATATATCCACCGAGAAAGACTTCGTAACCAAGGTTACGCCCCAGATGTTTTTGATGGCAGGCCAGTAATTGGAATTGCAAACACCTGGTCAGAGTTAAATCCATGTAATGGATCTTTAAATGATGTTGCTGAAGCGGTAAAACGCGGCGTGTGGGAAGCTGGTGGTTTTCCACTTGAGTTCCCAGCAATGTCACTTAGTGAATCACTGCAAAGACCAACCACCATGCTTTATCGCAACATGTTGGCTATGGAGGTAGAGGAGTTAATTCGTTCTCATCCATTAGATGGTGTGGTCTTACTTGGAAACTGCGATAAAACTCCGCCTGGATTGTTAATGGGCGCAGCAAGTGTGGATCTGCCAACCTTAATGATTACCGGTGGTCCAATGCTTAATGGTCGCTACCAAGGACAACCAGTTGGTTCTGGAACATTAGTTTGGAAATATAGCGAGCAGGTTAGAAGCGGAAAGATTTCCTTTGAAGAGTTTATGGCGATGGAGTCATGCTCTGCTAGAAGCCAAGGTTCATGTATGACAATGGGAACCGCCTCCACTATGGCTTGTGTAACTGAAGCATTGGGTGTTCAACTACCAGGAGCTGCAGCAATTCCAGCTGTTGACTCTCGCAAATTTACATTAGCCCACCTGTCTGGCCGTCGAATTGTGAAGATGGTTGAAGAGGATCTGAAACTTTCCAAGATTTTAAACCGCAAATCATTTGAAAATGCGATCAAGATTTTGGCTGCAATTGGTGGTTCAACCAACGCGGTAGTGCACTTGTTAGCAATCGCTGGTCGAGTTGGTGTGCCTTTGACCTTAGATGATTTTGATAAGTTGGGCAAAGATGTTCCAGTAATTGCAAATATGATGCCAAGTGGAAAATTCTTAATGGAGGAATTTTTCGACGCGGGCGGTGTCCCAACAGTTATGAAAGAGATTTCAAAGCTAATTCACACCGATCACATAACTGTTACTGGTAAAACTGTTAAAGAAAATATTGAAGGTGCCGAGAATTGGAACAAAGAGGTAATTACGCCAGCTGACAAACCATTCCAAGCAGCAGGTGCTGGAATTGTTGTAGTTCGTGGCTCACTTGCTCCAGATGGCGCGATCATCAAAGTATCAGCTGCTTCACCAAAATTATTAACACATAAAGGTAAAGCATTAGTCTTCAATGAAATTGAGGAGTACTTAAAGGTTGCAGATGATTTAAATCTGCCAGTAACTCCAGATACTATTTTAGTTTTGAAAAATTCCGGTCCAAAAGGTTATCCAGGATTTCCAGAGGTTGGAAACCTGCCAATGCCAAAGAAGATGCTTGATCAAGGCGTGACTGACATGGTGCGAATCTCTGATGCCAGAATGAGTGGAACTGCTTACGGCACCGTTGTATTACATGTTTCACCAGAGTCAACCGCTGGTGGACCACTTGCATTTGTTGAAAATGGTGATGAGATTGAATTAGATGTTCCAAATCGTAAGTTGAATTTACTTATCTCACCTGAAGAGTTAGCAAAGCGTAAAGCTGCATGGGTACCACCAAAACCTAAGGCAGATCGTGGTTGGAGCAAGATGTATATCGAGCATGTACAACAAGCCCACCTTGGTGCAGATCTTGATTTCCTAGTCGGTGGCAGCGGTGATTACGTGCCACGTCACTCTCATTAATTAAAGGGATTTATAAATCTAGTCTCTTCAGTTGCTTCAAACTCTAATAATCTGTTCCACTTTGCATTTCGTTCGGAGCCATGAGTTGAGCCAACCTTTATTTGCCCAGCACTCCAACCCGTTGCTAAATCAGATAACCAAGAGTCTTCGTTTTCACCAGATCTTGCTGAAACCACGGTATTAAAGTTATTTGCCCTAGCCTGCTTAAGCACATTCAAAGTTGAGGTTACTAAGCCATTTTGATTAGGTTTAATCAAGATTGCATTAGCGCTCTTGTTTGCAATTGCCTTGTCCAATCGCTGCAAATTTGTGGTCAATAAATCATCACCTAGTAATTGCAGCTTGGCTGGTGCAATCTCCATGAATTGTTGCCAACTACTCCAATCATCTTCAGCAAATGGATCTTCGATTGAAATAATTGGCTGATTACTTGTCAATTGGCTTATGTACTTAACAAACTCACTAGGAGAGTAACTCTTACCAATCGTTGCTAGATTGTATTTTTCCCCATCAAAAAATTGAGTAGCGGCAACATCTAAGGCAAGGCTTACTTGATTGCCAACCTGTAAGCCGACTTTTTCGATTGCGCCAACTACAAACTCACAAGCTTTTTCAATAGAGGAGAAGGTAAGTGATAAACCACCCTCATCTGCAATTAAATTTGTTACCTGTCCAGATTCTTTACCCATTACCGCTGCCATCTCTCGTACAGCCACAATCCAAGATAAGGCTTGGGTGAAAGTTTTTGCGCCAGTTGGGATGATCAAAATATCTTGTATATCCATGCTGCGGTTTGCATGAGCCCCGCCCGACAAAATGTTTACCATCGGCATCGGAATTAGTAATGGAGCATCTGCTGCAAAGTATCTGGCTAGAGATTTATTCTGGGAATGGGCTGTTGCCAGGCTGGCAGAAAGTGAAACAGCCAAAGTGGCATTGGCACCTAAGGCTGAGTGATCAGTTGATGGATCTAAATCAATTAGTTGTGAATCAACTAAATTTAAATCAATCTGCTCCTCAACTAATCTAGGAGCGATCTTCTCATTTATATTTGCTACTGCTTGCTGTACTGATAGGCCTGAGTAAAACTTATCTGAGTACTTACTACCGGTATCTCGTAACTCTTTAGCCTCATGTTTTCCAGTTGATGCCCCTGATGGAACTCGAGCGGTGTGAGTAGAGCCATCTGTTAATGTGATTGCAGCTGCAACTGTTGGCCGGCCTCTAGAGTCTAAAACTTGATAACCAATAACCTTACTAATTTTCACTTTGCACTCATCTCAAATAACTCAGTAACTGAAAGATTACCGTTATTTGCCAAAATAGCTTTGGTAAAGGTTTGAAGCTTGTGTTGGGCACCAGCAGAAAGGTAATTAACAGGTGATTTGCCCTCAACACGAGCAAGTGCAATTAGAGCTGCATGCTTAGTAAGGGTAGGTGAGATGCGCCTTACTCCTTGATACTCCTCCACAAATGAAATAGCGGTGTTGGCAAGTAATTTGGCATGTAATCGATCATCGGTTCTAAAGAACTTGCAAAGTAGGTGAGCTATTAGGAAGGCTAAATCAAATACTGGATTTCCAACATGGGTAACCTCAAAATCAAGTATGTAAACATCATCATTTGTTGCAACCATAATATTTTTAGGGGAGAAATCACCATGCACAACTGTGGTCTTATCACCCTCTAATTCATTAATTAACTTACGAATTGAAACCTCAATCTGTGGATTCTTAGCTGCTACAAATCTATAAAAAGGATCAATTCTTAACTGCTCAAATAATGAGTCCTCCATAAACTTTATTTTCACTTCAGCATTCTTCTCACCGTAGTTATGCCATGAAGCTAAGGTTGCGCCAAGCTTTAACCCAATATCTGGATTTATTACCCCAGCTAATAAATCTGATTTCCATACTGTGCTACCTACTGGAACTCGCTCTAGTACCAGAATAAAACGTTCTGGATCTAGAAAAACTAACTTAGGTACCTGGGTAGGAGTTAACCTATTAAATAACTCAATGGCATCAGCCTCCACAATCGCTCGGCGCTGATCTGCCACCCACTTTTCACTAACTGCTAACTCAGCTAATGCTTGTTTTAAGACTAATTTTTGGGTGGCGGTAGTAATTGCTAATACAACATTGGAAACTCCACCAGTTAAAACCTCAACCTGTGGGTTATCCTCATTTTTAATTACCTTTTTACTAATTAGATACTCAACTACCGTATCTTGATTTAGTAACTCAACGCTCACCTTCTGTAACCCTTAAAGAACTCGGGCGATGGTAAAGCCATAATCAACAAATAAAGATTGACCAGAGATTGCAGTGTTATCTTCACATCCCAATAGATAAGCAGCATTTGCCACATCCTGCGGCACAATCATTTTGTGTCCAGGAGTTTGACTCTGCACATTCTCTATCTGTGCTGGCTTTAATAAACCCCGCGCCATTGGTGAATCAACCACACCAGGCAGTAAACCATTAACCAAAATACCCTTGGCATTTCCTAAATCAACCGCCATTGATCTAACCAAGCCACCAACTGCTGCTTTTGTGACTGTGTAAGACATCTTCTCTTGTCTTGTGATCTGCTCCCAGAATGAACTTAAAATCACAATCTTGCCTCTTTGCTTAATCAGATTGTGAAGAAGTAAGGCTTGAGTAGTTTGTGAAATAAATGAAACATTTGCCTCAAATAATCGATTTAAATCATCATTTGCGTGGTTGATTACTGAGTCATTGTTATTAGCACCTTGGGCAAATACCACCGTATCAAATAACTCACCCTTTAATAGATCAGGAACTGGTCCATCTGTAATTGGTAGTTGAAATTGTTCACCTGGATTTGTAAGTGTGCGAACACCGTAAGTTACCTTGTAACCTTGAGCTTTAAACTTGTCGGCAATCGCATTTCCTAGCACACCAGTACCACCAAAGATTAAAAGTTTAAGTGATGCAGGAGTGCTCATTACTTCTTAAAACCATACCTATCTAATATCGCCTTACTTATTGCAGCTCTTCTTACCCGCTCCCTTGCAGTTGACTCCACCAAACCTTGGATGTGTGCTCCAGATGGATATAGCCCAGGGGAGTTTCGAAGTGTGAACTTTAAGTAGATAGGAGCGGCAACTCGGACTAGATCTGGGGTTTCATAATGTCTAACTGCGCCGCCAAAATCATCTGGTCCTTCAACATAAATATCAACTGGAATATCAACTTGTGATCTGATCGCTGCAATCTGTTGCAAAGACAGATCGGTAGCTAAGTTAAGTGTTGATGCCCCAAGATCTTCTAGTAATGCTGCAGTTGCTGGATTATTACAAACCATAGCTACTGAAGTTTTAAGAATTAACTCCTTCGGCAGATCACCTTTTCGCTTTGCATCTCCAAGTACCTTAAGTAATCCAAGATCTCCTACTAACACACTTCGTAGCCCAAGATTTACTCCATTTATTACATCCTCTAATGCATATCGAAGTTGATCTCCACCACGAAGTGAGGGGGATGCAATCACACCAGCGGATGCACTGACCTGCTTTCCAATATCCCAGGAAGCCCTTGGTCCAACAAACAAACAAACCTCTATCTTCTCCTTTTTACCCATCGCAACCATCTGTTTAATCTCAGCATCAGTTTGCAACATAATTCCTGAGCCTTGGGAGATGCGATGGATTACTAATTTCAGTTTTTTTGCCTCATCAACAACTGTTTTAAAAGCTGCTGGTCCTTCAACAGATGGAATCTCAATTTTGTAGCGGCTGCCGTCAGCAAATCTTTTGCCTGACTCTGGCAGGCCATCAGCATCTTGAGATTGAATTTTTTGCTTGTTTAAGATTCCAATTGAGCGCTTCATTGGTCCTTTTGGATCACGGGTACTTGGCCAAGATGCCATTTTGCTCCATCCAAATCACTTTTTAGATTTAAGTGATGGGTAAGTATAATCGGATAATAATGAGTAACAACAGCGCCTTTGAGCAGATCTCCTACGCAGGACAGGTAGTAGTTGTTACTGGTGCGGCAAGTGGTATTGGCAAATCAGCGGCGCAATTAATCGCAGCCCGGGGGGCAACTGTTATCTGTGTTGATCTAAATTCAGCAGGTGTTGATCAAGTCGCATCTGAAATAAATGCTCAAGGTTTAACTGCGCAGGGTGCTGCATTAGATATTTCAAATCAAGCATCGGTGATGGAGTTAATCTCTAATCTTGCTAAAAAACATAATCGAATTGATGCCTTAGTAAATTGTGCTGGCTATCCAGGACCAACTGGTGAGTTTGTAGAAAATATTAATTGGTCAGATTATCAAAAGGTTATTGAGGTCAATCTATATGGAGCAATTTGGTTAACCCAAGCAGTTTTGCCAATTATGAAAAAACAAAAGTATGGCCGGATTGTGCAGGTTTCATCAATTGCTGGCAAAGAAGGCAATCCAAAGATGGCGCCATACAACACAGCCAAAGCAGGCTTAATTGGTTTTGTAAAAGGAGTAGCTAAAGAGGTGGCAGTTGATGGCATAACAATTAACGCACTTGCCCCTGCGGTGATTGCAACTCCAATTAATGCCAACACTGCCAAAGAAACTTTGGCTTATATGATCTCAAAAATTCCAGCCGGCAGACTTGGTGAGCCAAGTGAGGTAGCAGAGATAATTGCTTTTATGGGCTCTAAAGCATGTTCATTCACAACTGGATTCACCTTTGATATCTCAGGCGGTCGAGCAACTTACTAATCGCAGTAAATAACTGACATACTTGCACTTATGGCCGATGAAGTCCGAGCATTATCACTAGATCAATTACGCAAACGCAAAAGTGTTAAGTGGCGGCAATTTCCAGATGATGTTCTTCCACTTCCAGTTGCCGAGATGGATTTTGCATCAGCCCCAGCAATAAAAGCTGCCTTACTAGATATGGTGGAAAGATCTGACACGGGCTACCTAGGACCATTTCCTGAACTATTTGATGCCTTTGCCAAATTTTCAACTCAAAGATGGGGCTGGCAGCCTGATATTAAACAGATGCGAATTGCAACCGATGTTGGAGTTGGCATTGTTGAGTTAATGCGGGTGTTAATTAAGCCAGGCGAGAAGGTAATGCTTAACTCACCAGTTTATGAAAATATCTGGCGATGGATTACCGAGGTTGCTGCCACCACAGTTGATACCCCACTAATTGAAGAAGATTTAAATTACAAATTAGATCTAGTAGCAATTGAAAAAGAGTATAAAAATGGAGTCAAGATCCATATTTTATGTCACCCACATAATCCAGTTGGAGTCATCTTTGATAAGCAGCAGTTAACCGCATTAGCTGAGTTAGCAAAGCGCTACCAAGTAGTGATTTTAAGTGATGAGATCCATGCCCCACTCTCCTATGATGCAAAGAGCTTCACACCATTTCTTGCG
>Ga0208235_1000384_pt1 | contig 10470 bp, 13 predicted proteins | sample LakMenEpi22Oct12_FD_150727 | JGI IMG/M metagenome (GOLD analysis project Ga0208235, IMG submission 150727) | Freshwater microbial communities from Lake Mendota, WI - 22OCT2012 deep hole epilimnion (SPAdes) | ecosystem: Environmental > Aquatic > Freshwater > Lake > Epilimnion/Euphotic zone ... | reverse complement strand
CGTATGCCCTGACTGCTTGATTGCCTAAATCATTAATTGATTGTTGATTTAATTGTGTCATTTGCGCACTTGGTAATTGTGGTAAAATAGGTGCTTGCGATGAAATTGAAGGAACAGAAGCACCGCCACCACCACCACCGCCAGGAACTTGAACGGCAGTAATTGATTTAACTGCACGCATACCCGTTGCTATTATAGCAGCAACAGACGCGATTTTTTGAATAGTACCAAATGGCTCTGGCAATGTTGACTTAGCCCTTATAACTTCTGATGCACCAACATAAGTATTAATCAAAGCCCCTGCAACCCCTAAAGCCTTACCTGCTTTTGTTTGTTCACCCATTATTGATCCTAAAGCCATTGTAGCATCTGCAATATCGTAAGCTGCATTAACTCTTAAATTCCTTTCCTCCTCAGCCATTCTTTTCCTTGCATCTGCATTTGCTTGATCTATTTCTAATATTTGAACTCCGTTTAGTTTTATATTAGCTATTGCTTTATTTTGTGCAATTAGGTTTTTATCTATTTCCTCATTTCTTTTTTTATCCCTTTCGTTTGCATCTTCTTGTTCAAATTTTCTTATGTCATCTATATATATTCCTTCGCTATTTTTACGAGCAAATTCTCTACGTTTTAGATAGTCTTCATAACTTTGCAATAAATCTTTTTGTAATTTTTCTGCTGCTTCTTTTTCCTCTTTTTCTTTTCTTTCTTGATATTCTTTTCTTTTTCTTGCTTCATTCTCTAATGCAGCTATTTGACCATCTGTATTTATTTTATTGATTTCTGCGCTGCTTTCCTCTGCTGCTTTTGCATCTTTTCCGTAAACTTCCTCGTAGTGTCTTTGATGTGATTCTGCCCTTAATTTTCTATATTTTTGCTCAATTTCAAATATCTCTTGTTCACTTGCACCTTTAGCTTTAGCCCTTGCTATGTCTAATTTTTCTTGTCCTTCTAAAAATTTTTGTTCTGCATCTAAAGCTGTTTTAGCTCCGTCAGCTATTTGTTTATTTAATTTATTTTGTGCCTCCTCTGCCTTTGCCGCCGCACCTACATAATTAGAAAACGCTTGTACTGCTAATCCTATTGCTACAATTAATAAACCAATACCCGAAGCAATTAATGCAACCCTAAATGCTTTCATAGCAGTCGTTGCGCCTGTTACTGCCGTTGTTGTTGCTACTGTTGCCGCACCTTGTTCTACTGTTGCAACTGTTTGAGCTTCTGTTGCAATAACATCAGCTTGTGTAACTACAACCTTTTGACCTAATACAAAATTATATGCTTGTTGAAATAATGTTGTGCTTTTTATTATTGTTCCTAATCTTGCAAAGTCTTTAGCACTATCTTTTATTGTTGATAATCCTTGCGATAATGCCATAGCTGACTGAACCTTTAATAACGCTTTTTGAACGTCCTCTGATTCTGCACCTAATAAACCCATTGCTCCCTGTACGGCACTTAATCCACCTGCAACAGTTGTTAAAACTCCAGAAAATGCTTGAAACTTTTTGCCAGGATCAAATAAGTCTGATGTTTCTCTTGCCTCTGATATTTTATCCCTTAATTCAGCTACTTTTTGAGCAGCAGCAATCGCTTCCTTAGAATAATCACCATATAAAGTCTGGGCTTTTAGTAATTCGCCATTTGCTTCTTTAAGTTCTTTTCTTATTACGCCAATTACCTCTGAACCTTTTGTGTTTATATTTATATTTAGATCTAAATTCTGTGCCATTATAAAAAATATTTTGTTTCAATAACCTTTAATAAACTAATTTTCGTTGTCTTATATTCCATTGGATTAAACCCATCTACTTTATTCAACCTAAATAATACCCCATCAATCCAATAAAACTTACTAAAATCTAAGTTCATAATATCAACAGTATCTAATAAAGCAGAACAAGTTAATAGCTTTGAATCCTTACTTGTTATTTCCGCAATGTATTCACTATGATAGGCGTTAAATAAATTTGTTGAAGGTAGTGATCCATTAAATTGTATTTCATTTGCAGCACCAAAATTAATATCGTTTGTAGCTGTAAATGGATCGTTTAAATGCCCTGCATAACCATAAGTAGTTAATGATTCAATAAGTGATGCATTGTTTAATAAATCCCAACTTGTCCTGTCTGTTATCTTTTTAGCTTGCATTATTCTGATAACACAATCCATTGAATTTTCTTTTGTGTTATTATCAGATACCTTATAAATAGCAGGGTAAATTTTATCTGTGCCTGTCTTTTGATATAAAACACTTGGCGCAAATATTACACTTAGGCTTTCAGTTTCTTTGCTAAAATCAAATTCAGTATCAAAAATCCTATCTCCGTAGCTTTCGTTGTATTTTTTTCTATAATTCTCATTGTAAAAATCATTATCCTCTTTGAACTTATAATGAAAATATCTTGCGTTTAATTCACTCATTGGCTTGATACTCAAAGGCTTTGCCCTATCAATCTTATTAGACCAATCTATTGCCGTCGCGCTTGATTCAGGATAAAAGTTGATAAAAGGTTTTATCATTATTTTTTTATCATCCCAAGTATCTTCATAAACATACAAATTAAACATTTTTGTAATGCTTAAAAAAAAGTCTCTTTGATATATACCCTTAGGAATTGAATCTGCAATACTTATAGCATCCCCATAATTTACAAGAACAGGAACAACAGAATCAGAAAAAAAAGATACTTCGCCCTCTGTTATTGTAACCGGCGGATCAGTCTTATTTGATGCCGCATTGGTAAATCTAAAACTAATTGCATCATTAGCATTCATAGATATTGTAAACTCCCCAGCTACTCCAAAACTTCCACTAAAAAATTCTGAATAAACACTAACCCCATTTTTTAAAATAAAAAAAATACCATCAGTTGAATCCCCTGAAAATGAATAGTTTATTTTTAAATTTATAGTTGTAGTTCCGGTATAAGTAAAAACCCTATTGCCTGAACTTGGAACTAATCCAGATCCTGTTACTGTTGTAAAAGGATATAATGCCGATCCTAAAACTGTAAGGCTTGTTGTCCTTGTCGCAACAGGAAAATCACTTGTTGTTTTAGTAAAACTCTTTTGATTCTGTGGGATTATAAGCCTATTAAATAGTTCCTGATCTCCTGGTAATAAATCTAATGTATATGTATAATCCGTGCCTTCAAATATTTTTTCTATATATTCAGCAACATATAAAGCTGGTCTAAATGCTTCAACTTCAAAATTTATTTTGTCTGTGCTTACATTTCCATAGTCAATCAATGGATAAAAATAACCTGATCCTGCAATAGTATCCCAACTTGCTTTTATATTTGTTACATTATAATCGTGATCGTATTCGCTAAAATCTAAGTCTGTTAATCTATTGTTTCCTAATGTAGTTATAAATCCGCCTAATTCCCCAAACACAGAACATTGATATTCAATAGTTTTATCATCAATTACAATTTCTAATATCCTTAAAGTTCCTTTAAATATTTGGATTTTATCAATAAATATTTTACAATTAGCTTGTTTTGAAGCGTTAAAATTGTAATTAACATTTGGTAAACTATTATCCGTATCATTTGCATTTGCTAAATCAAATATGAAGCCAAATATTTTATTGTTTGTAGCCGTACCCGTTATGGATATTGTTTTACTATAATTTGTGTTTTTACTACCGAAGTCAGTAATATCATCAATCGTATAAGTAAACTCGGTACTAATATCTTGTACTAAATCAAGTCTAAAATCTTCTATGTATATTTCTGTACTAATCATTATCTAAATTGACTATTTGTATATTTGCCTACCTCTATTCCTATTTCAAAGTTAAATAGCTTATCGCTTACTTCTAATTTATATTCGTAGTTTGTATCAGATATTGTTATTGGAAAATATGCACCTTGCACCTCCATATAACAAATGCTGCTCGCCACTAATTGCGCAAGCCATTCGTAATCCTGTTGGCTAACCCAATCACTTATCAGTTTGTACTTATCTGTATGCTGAATCGCGTAGTTTAAAGTAGTTTCATTGTACCTATTGTAAGGATCATTATTTCGCATCTGATTGCCTACCAACTGCCAATCATTGCGCCTATATGAAGCCCTTTTAAATTCGCTTGACCTTTTATTGACCAATGCAAATTTCATAGTATCCCAACCGCCTAATCTATTAAGGAAGTGTAAATTGTATTGCTTAAACTTAGGATAACACTTTTGTACAAATTTAAGTTTACGCGAATCTGCCACCCCTAATTTTAAATAAACATTGTATCCGTATGTGTTCTCTGTAATTAATGTTCTACCTGCAAAAGTATTAATATGCCCTGCTTGTAGGTTAAATAGATTCATCTGTCCTGTTAGCGTTACACTTCCGCTTGCCGTATCAATAACCGCACCGCTTTCGTTAATTACATCTATAAAAGCATTGTAAGATCCCGCAGTTATTTTTAGATAGGTAGCAAAAAAGTTGTCGCCGTATTCTAAAACAATATTATCTGTATCCCTTTCTGTAAGCCAATCATCCGTGTAATTTTCTAAAAGTAAGTTGTCATAATAGTCAGATAAAACCAAAGGCGTGTTATTGTTTACAAATAGAATGTCCGCAAATAAAGGCGGATAGTAATTGTAAGCACTTAAATTTCCAGATGCTAAATTATAATCATTTATTGGTTGACCTGAAACGTCAAAATATGATTCGCCTACCCTGTATTGATAATCAACCTTTATTTTATCATTTGTAGCCACAAGGATTGAACTACCGGAAGGCTCAAAGTAGTTTTCAACATAAGCCCTAACCACAGGACTTGAATTGTAAATGCCATAGCTACCCTCTGCACTTGGTGCGGGATATATCTTTGTTCTGCTAACCTGTGCGCCATCTATGAATATATCATAAATAAACTTAAAGGAAGTTTCGCCTACATTTGTAGAACTCGCTACAAACCAAAGGTCGTCGTGCATACTGCTATAAGTTGCAGGACTACTTTCTATTGTTATTGCCATCTTTTATTTCGTTTGCTATTTGTGTAATTTTTATTTCAACGTCAAATCCTAATGCTGCATTCATAATCTTTTGAAAAGCAGATCCAAATACGCTATCCCTCGCCTTATCAAAATACCTGGTTGATCTTAAACCTTTCCTATGTATTGACTTTGCTACTGCCGCCGCTATACTCTTTTTGCTATCAATTGCTTTTAATTCTACTCCAAGTTTGCTATATTTTTTTACCGCAACTGTTTTAAGTTTATTGTATTTAAGCCATCCCTCTACAACTGATACAGGTATTGACTTTTTATTGCTTTTAAAAGCGTATGGCGTTTTGCCGTCTGCTTTTATATTTTTAGTTCCTTTTACCCCTTGATTGACAAAATCCCAATACTTAGACGCAGGTTCATTCTTAGGGTAACCCATTGACAAAGTATAAGTAGTGCCAAATTTAGTAACCTGAAATCTAATATCCGCTATATTACCAGATGCTATTGATTTGTTTGCGTTCAAATTATCAATAGCCTCCTGTTGAAATTCTGCGCCGTATTTTAAAAGGATTGCTTCAATTACAGGCATATCAGGAGTAACAGTTCTTTGTTCCCCTAATGTGCTTAAAAAGCCATCTGCTATCGCCTTTGCCTGTGCTTGACTAATACCCATAACAATAAATAGATAACCGGCTTGAATATACCGCACAAAAAACCCCCACCATATAGGCAGGGGTAAACCACAAATCTATAAACTCCTATGTAACTCTCTGTCGTAATCCGCTTTTGCTTTTAAATAAGATAATGTATTTAAAGCCTCTATTGTTAATCTGTCATAAACTTCCTCAACTCTGATATTTTCGTGGTCGGCAATAAGTTTGGCTGAATAATGCCATCCAAAATACTGCATAAATCTGTTACCACTTGGCTGCATTGGGCTTTCGTCTGCCCCGTCATCATCATTTTGGTCACCAAATAATCCCTTGTAACTTCTATCCAATTTCTGAATACTTGATAAAAAAAAACCAACGAAAAATAAACGTCTTGAAAATTAGCTTGTAAAATATCGTCTGCATAATCTTCGTGCTTTGCTGCGTCGTACTTATCATCAACCCATAAGCCAAGCCAATTTCTTTTCTGTGGCATAACCATTGTAGCACCTAACTTATGAAGATTGCCGTATATATCCCCTACGAATGCCTTGCTTTCTACATACCTTCCGAATGGCATCCTTGTAACATCATAAATCAATCGGTATCTTTTGCCATTTACTTTTATGATCTTTACAGGTTTACCTTCTGGCAAACTATTTAAAAAATCGCACTCCTTTAGCTTTGCCTTGTACTCGGCTTGGGTTAAGCTATCAACCTGGTTTTCAGTCATATTGTAAACTATGCCTATAAGTTTAAACGACTTTTCTATTTCGTCATCTTCTTTATTTGCAAGGGTTTTTACAATATTCTGATATTGCCAAACGCTAATGTTATTCCATTTCATAAGCCGAAGTTACAAAAAGTTCTTGGAAATCCTCTTCTGTTTCTAAAATTGTGTCAATCTTATTAAGTACGTCTGCGCAAGTAAAGGGCTGCCCTGACTTGCATTGCTGATCCACCCAATCCCTAAGTTCAATTAATTGTTTCATAGTATAAATTTTTTTAGTCCGTTTGCGCTTGTCATTATTGCCTCCGCCCTTTGCGTAAGGCTTTCAATCTGGTTTAATAATTCCGCCCGATCCTTTGTGCAATAGTATCCGTTTAAAGTACCCATTACAGGAAGGATGCCTTCGGATCTAATAAAGTTAATTATCTTCCTTAGTCTTGGCTCATTAAACACCTTAATGCCGTACCTATCTTTATTTTCGTTTATTGCGTTTACAATATCCGCACCTTTGATAGGATTGTATTTAGTCTTTGTACTTAATCCCTTAATGATTAAAGGGACAAGTTTCTTTTCGTCCTCTGTTAATTCCTTTGTGATTTCCTCAAAGTTAGTTATCATAGTGTAGGTTTTAAGAAACGTCTGCCATTGCTAAATTTAGCATTTTTATTTGAATCCTTAAATCTTTGTTCTCTTTTTCTTTGATGCCTAATTCCTTTTCAATCTTTGCAATCCTTTCTATAAGTAGTTCATTTTCAAGGCGTATCATATATTCCTGCCCCATTAAATAATTATTCTTAGTCATAAAATAGATTTAAAATAACCACCCCAAGTTTGACTAATTACTATCAGGTTATTAATATTTAAAATAGGGTGGTCAAGATTTATAATTTGTTTATTTGCTCTTGTTCTAATAAGCGATCCGTTTCCCTATCTTGTTCTAATTCCTCTTTTGGTGTTTCCTCCTCCTCGTCCTCATCTTCCCAATCGCAATGTTCTAAGCAATCAGGACAAATGTCGATTTCCTCAAAATTAGTGTGTGCGCCGCAGCAAGTTGAATATGGCATAGTTATAAATTTTCAATTAAAGCCGTTAATAATAAAGCACCGCCCATTATATACCAAAACCATTTTCCGTTAAGGCTTTCTGCTTTGTATTGCTCGTTTCTTTTTTCTTGTAAGGTTTTTAATCTGTTCATATTGTTTTTTTTGGTTTTATAAATTAGTCCATTGAGTAGCCATTGCTTCGGCTATCCCTTTAAATGTTTTACTTCTTAAAGTCCTCCGTTCATCAGCGGTCTTTGCTTGTTGTAAAGCCTCATAATACCATAGTGCTTGTCTTTTAACTTTACCCGATTTTTTATCAATCCAATCTTTAAATTGCCCCTTATCTACCATATTTGTAGGAATCAATTTAGGAAGGTTTTTAAGCCATAAGCAAGTTGATTTACTTGCAGAATCCCCAAACCAATAAGGTTGTATTATTTGATCGGGCTTTCTTATATGGCTGCTTATAACACTTATAGGGTTTTCTATTGCAATTCTTGGAATATCAAGATCCATTAATCTTTGTACAAAATTTAAAGCCTCTGTTTGGTTTTTATACCTTTCAATATTTGGCGTTTTATCTTTGTTATATAAATGCCTTGCCCCGCTTACTGAAAGATAAGTACAAGGCGGATGCGCTATCATCAAATCCCAATCTTGATTTGTATAATTAAATACATCCCCTTGCAAATGCCATTCTTTATGCCCGCCACTACAAGGCAGTATGTCGCACGAATAAGCCTCGTGTCCTAATTGCCTAAAGGCTTTTGTTACTGCTTGGGATTCCTCACAAGCTATTAATACTTTCATTTTTTTAGGTTTATTAGTTAAAATGCAATAGTCATAATTGCTTCATTAAATCCACCTTGATATTCCTTTTGCTTAATACCTTTTAAAATAAAACCATCCAAGATATCGTTAATCATATTTTTAGGGATATTAATTGCTTCTAATACAGCAAATGCAAAAGCCTTTTTAGGATGCATTTGAAAACTTATTTTACTTTGTAAATCTTTAGAAATATAAGTATAAAGTTTTGTATTATCCTCGTTTGTTTTGATTTGCAATAATTCCATTTCATTTGCAAATTCTTCTAAGTCTTCAAAGAAGATACTCGGCGCTTCAAACTTAGTATTATCATCTTCCCAAATACCTACATAATGACTTTCGCCATTATAAAAACTATCTTTTTTAATAATAGCTTTTCTACCTAATTGTAATTTGTAGTATTCGTTATTAATACTTACTACTGCTTTTTTAATTGACTTTTTCATAAAATTGTTTTTTGGTTTTGTTATACAAATATACACCTTTTATACATATTTTATACATATTATTAATATTTATTTAAAAATATGATAAGCGGTAAATATAAAGGATAAGCGGTAATTAAGCAAAGGCGTAACGCCCTGATCCCCTTTTAAGGTTAAAGTTCTGCCAGGCTAAAGCCAAAGCCATAACGCAATCATCGTGGAATCCCGAAGGCGCAGAATACCTTACGCCATTAGCCGTAAACTGATATTCAAATATATCCAATTCGTCTACGATTACCCCCGCAGGATAGCCTATCTTGTTCTGTTGGATTGCTTGCGCCAAGCCCTCCATTAATTGTTGCTTTGATTGACTTGTAAACTTTAAGCCTTCTATGTTTACGCCTTCCCTTATTAGATCCTCAAGGATAGGATCGCCAACGCCCGTGCTATCTGCTAATATAGGCGCAATAGGAAGCCTTTTAATGTTTGCCTTAGTATTATGCCAATCCATTTGGAAGCGGTCAAAATAAGCCACGTTACCCCCATTATCAAGCCCTATGATAACTGTAAAGTCAACAGACTTAGCAAGGTCAATCCCGTAGGCTACTATTTGCTGCGCTGATATTGGTTTAATACATCTTTGAATAAATGCGTTACCGAAAGGGTTGGCACTATTTTCAGCAGGGTTTGCAAGATATTCCTGCTCAAATACAACCTCTGGCAATTGCAATCTTGCCTCGTCTATTTCCCTTGTATTTATATATGGATTATCGTATGTGCTGAATTTAAAACTTTGCCAATCATTCTCGCCCTGCTTCATAAACATTGAGTAAAAGAAGTTCTTGCCTCTGGGCGTGGATAGGAATACCGCCTTACCTTGATAATCGGTAAGCGTTGGGCGTATGCTATTCTGCCACCCTGATTCTAAGTCAGGGATAAATGCCGCCTCGTCTATGATAACTAAATTAAACTTGCGACCTCTTAAATTATCCAATCGTTCCCCCGTATAAAATTCAATTGATCCGTTATTAGGGCAATATATCTTTAAGTTGCTAATATTGTTTTTAAAAGGAAGTGCTGCCGTAAGCCTTTCAAAGAATGCCTTTGCCAATTTATACGTTGGCGTAATATAGGCGACTTGACCGCCCTTGATTGCTTCGCTGATTGATAGTATCTGTGATAGTTCTGATTTACCAAAACGCCTTCCGCACATAACTACAATAAAACGCCTATCGCATTCTAATATCTTCTTTTGGTTTATATGCGGATTTGGTAATTCTATGCGCACTATAAAATAGTTTTGCCTTCAACAAATACAACCTCAATCCTTGTATCTTGCTGAATATCCATTTGTTCTTTGGGCTTGCCATATACTCTGGTTAGTAATGTATCTAAGGAATACAAGCTGCCCTTTTCTAAAGACTTACGCATAGCAGCCGCAATCGTCTTTTCTAATATTGTAGCCTTTGGATTATCCCAAACCTTTTTAAGTTCCTCCATATCCATTGACATCATCACTTGGATCGTATCGTTTATTTCGCTTAGCTTATAACCTTGCTCTTTTAATAGGCTAACATATTTACGCGGACGTCCATTTGGGTTTCTTATTTCGCCCTTTTGTACCGGTATTAAATTCTGTTCGTTTGCCATATTCTCTTATTTACTTCTTTTTTATTTTGAGCAGTAGGGTGGTATTGCACCCCTTCTTTAGTCTGGAATGACTAACGCATTACTTTTATGCTTCTACTGCTTGTCTTGATGCCAAAGTTACTTTATTACCCTTATACATCCCAGCTCCAAGTTCATCTATTTTTGAGAAAGGTAATATAGGTA
>Ga0208235_1000378_pt1 | contig 10639 bp, 3 predicted proteins | sample LakMenEpi22Oct12_FD_150727 | JGI IMG/M metagenome (GOLD analysis project Ga0208235, IMG submission 150727) | Freshwater microbial communities from Lake Mendota, WI - 22OCT2012 deep hole epilimnion (SPAdes) | ecosystem: Environmental > Aquatic > Freshwater > Lake > Epilimnion/Euphotic zone ... | reverse complement strand
CGAGTACTCGCGCCCGTTGAGAACCACCTTTGAGTTTCCATAATGTATAAGGGATATAGCCATAAATTATGGAATGGCTTCTACTTTTTCTTGTTCTACACCAGTGTTCCAGTAGTTTTCTGGAGAACGATTGGTTTTTGTGGTTAGTGATGTTACAGGAATGTAGACCACTGAATTTCCACTTGCTGCTAACTTGGAAACAATTTTGGGTTGTGTGATACCTTGGAAAAGTTTCAAATCTGTATAGGATGTTTTGGAGTCTATGGCATTATTGGCAAATGTTCTTGCAGTATTTGCTTCACCAAAATACGCCAACACATCTTTATACAAATTGCAAGCAGCAGCAGTTACAAACGAATAATAGTTTCCTTGTGCGTTTGGTATGCCAACCTCAGCAGTTAATCCACCCACAATAATAGCATCGTAGACATTTTTCAAATAATTCAAGTTGCTTTCTATTCCGTAGTATGTCCACGATGTTGGGAAAGTGGAACCAGAATATAGGTTTGTAAAATCTCCACTTGCTCCGCTTGCACCAGCCATTGCAGTAATTCCGAGATAGTAACGGAAACTGTAATCAATAAGGTCTTTTCTGTACTCCTTTGCACCAGTTAGACCAGAAGTCAAATCGGTTACTGCTGTTGGAATGAAACACGACTTGGTATCGTATCCGAAAATATAACCGTATGATGTTCCTGGAACAGCATGACCTCCACACACACCCACTATGGGGGTTGTCCATGTTCGTGAAGCCGTGGAGCCAATATTTCCGTATATGAACAAATCGCCGTTATAAAACGCCACATTACTCATTATTTTGTTTGTGGTATCGCAGGGGAATAAAGATGTGCCTTCTGGGCCATCCATTCCCAAATGGTATACAGTGTAAAATCCTGCTTCTTGCTTTGTAGTTATGGTTGGTCCTGTTGCTCCTCCCGAAAATCCACGAACAGGATCAAGACGGCCTCCGTTGGTTGAACCAATACTAACCATTATGTCATCAAGCCAACCCTTGAGTGGTCTGTAGCCTTGAGGACCACAACCAACATAGAAACTTGACGGGGTGTTTCTAATGTTTCCAGCAATGGTAGCAATTTTTTCTTGCCGCTCTCCGTTCCAATACGAGCAGACGGATGCACTGCTTCCAGCATTGATCCACGATACGGCAAAATGATGCCATTGACCAAGTGTTACTCCACTTGCGGGAGACACATTCATAGAATAACTGAATCCGCTATTGCTGTGAGACGAATGGCTAAAGTGGAATTTTAATCGCTTGGCACTAATATCAGAATCGTATTCAAGCGAGAAAGAATCATTTGTTGTGCCAATTCCAATACCAGCAGAAGCACACACTCCACGGAACGCAATTATAGGGTCGTAAGTGGTTGAAGGATTGGATTCCAACAGAATAAAACCAGAAATCAAGAAACAGGTTCCTGTTGTTCCCGCACTGCTAAATCCTGGAAGACTTAATCCCGCTGTGGGGGTGTCCAAATCCAAATAAGAACCCATGAACTGTGCTGCGTTGTTGCCAAGGAAACCGCTTACACCAGTTATTCCAATAATTGGATTGTATTCTGTGGCAGTAATGCCACTTGGAGCATAAAAATTGATTACTTCTGGTCTAATGTTAGACTGATACACCAACTCGTTTGTGGCAAATCCTTTGTATAGTGTTCCAGAAATCTGCTGATCGGCTATGGGAACAATATTGGATCTGGTTTGTAGAGTCAGTGATCTGCTTTTTGGTGTTTCAAAATCGTTTTGCAACTCTATAGAATTTGTTGCGCCAATGGTTGTAAAAGTAGACGCATATATGTCCTCTCTTGCACTATCAACAATAATTGGCAAAAAGCCAGCACCGTAATTAGATGGAATAAAAGACTCTTCTGATTGCGAAATAGAAGAAGAGATTAGAGCGGAAGAAGGGGGAACTACTTCTCCACTAGAGTTTATTACTATTACCTTTTTGCTCATATTATCCTCCTCCACTAGAGTAGTAAGCGTTCAGTACTGTTTGAGTTCCTCTATAAAGTGCTGGACCAGAATACCCTGGAGGATTTGCAGTAAAAGCAGAAGCAATTTGATTTGCACTAGGTATCAAATTTTGGTCAATACTTCCAGCACCACCAAAATTTACAGGAGATTTATACAGCAGATTATTGGAAGTGCTTGGAGTTCCAGATCCTCCAACCCATCCAGTTGCACCCTTTATCCACCACATGGTCATGCCTCGTGGAATATTGTACATTAGTTGGGTTCCGTTTCCAGAAGTGGGCAATCCAAATGTGCCTCGTGTCATGGTGTTTATAAAGAGATTGGATTGCCCTTGACTTGTGTTCCATATGTGCCAAAGAGCACCGCAACCACTTGCTAGAGAATTATACCCAAAGTAGTATTTGATTGCAGTTGTATCGCTACTTTCAGCGTAATATCCACCATCAAATGCCGCAATTACTGATATGTAAGTGCCAGCAGTCCAATCAGATTGAGTATTATGATCTAGAAGGAATGGGATTGAAATATTTGCTGTGTTTATTCCCAACTCTGTGGTGCCACCTTTATTATAGAATCCCATGTTCTGCCCTGCTTCGTTCACATGGGCACGCCTAGAATACGGAAGACCAATTACTACAGGATCGTGATAATCCGAATTGTAACCAAGAGACAGATAGGCTCCGTGACGAGAATAGATTCCGTATCCGTAGTCGTTTCCTAACTCCCATCCACCGTAACCAAACCCAAACGGATGCTTTATATGTACTCCTCCCAAAGCAAGTATAGCGGGTTTTTGCTGAACAAGTACACCAGAGTGGGTAAAGTCTCGTATACTGATTGCTCCTCTTGCGCTTTTAACAACAGAATCACCACCACTAGATACAATTTGACTATAGCACCTACCACGAAAAATAGCATTTCCAGCAATGTAAAATTTTCCGCCGAGAGAGGTAAGGATAGAATGTCCATTATTCGCGCCAAATCCATACAACCTCACATAGTCTTTGGATCTCTCACCAACTCCATTTGCACTACTATTGGTAAGAGTCAATCCAAATTCAGTTCCCTTGTTTGTTCCGAGTGCTGTGGTGCTGCATGATAGAGTGGTTCCACCACTACAACCCAAAACTATTCCACCATTACCCAATCCAAGATACTCTAGAGTTGTTCCTTCTGTATTATTAGAATACGCAAAAAATTCAAGAGTATTTCCAGCAGAAGCATTTAACCATGATCTTACCGCTTCAATGGTATCAAATGCAGGAGTATTAAGTTTCTGACAGTGGAATATGACACTTTGATTTTTTACAGGTCTTTCATTTACAACGGTTCCCGCTCCGTTTCTCCATGTTCCAAGAGTCCATCCAGTGGAAGCGGCTTTCTGATCCACAGTAGTTTCTATTATATTAAACGCTCGCAGAACAGCCGTTCGTGTACCGCCTTGGTTTTTATAACCAACAACACTCTTGTATCTGTCCCCGCGAGTGTTTGCAAAAATTTCAGGAACATAAAAAGCAGCAGTTAGTCCATTTGAAAGAGTAGATCCCGAAAACTGCGGTATGTCCAACCGTAATTGGGTATATCCTGGAGTATACGAATTGTAAGAAATGTCTAATGGACCCATATACATTTTGGCGTTGTTAAAAGAAAACAACATATTTGTTGCGGGTGTAATTGATTGCATCAGGACGGCTTGATTGCAATACGAATCACTTAGTTTGCTACTGGTTCTGAAACCATTGGTAAAATCTACAACTCCATTTGGACCGTCTACATGTATTCCAGCCGAGTGGCTGCTAACAAATATTGGAGTATTCATTAAAAGCCCAAGTTTAGGGTAATAGAAAGTGCTTCCAACATTATGAACTCCAGGGCTATACTCCATATAATTGGAAGCATCAAAACCCATGTCACTGAGCAGCGTTCCGTTGTTTACATAAACGCACACAGGACTGTTCACAGACAATCCGTATCCAAGGAAACCAAGGTTACGAATTGATGTGCTGCCTCCGTCCTGAACAATCATTCCAGGATTTGAAGCGTAACGAGTAACACTTGCACTAACAGCGTTTAGTTGGTGATCCCATCCACTACAAACCGATTTTGCACCGTAACTAGCACCTTCAACATGTCCATTCACAAACATGAGATTTCTGATGGATTTAATAGTTCCGCCCTCAATCACTAGAGGAATGGGTTGAGCATTTGTTCCATTGTTGAATGTGATTGATCCGCTGCTATAAGTTTTGATAACAACTGGGAAATTTGTCAACAGGTGTGCGTCATCACTAACATGAACCTCACCAGCGTTTCGTGCGGGATATCCAACAGAAACTCCTGAAGCAATTCCAAACTGAACTCCACCAACCGAAGAAGATGAATACGGATCAATAGTCGCCAAACTTGAACTTACGCCAAAAGTTGGACCATAGAAACCGTTTGGTTGAGAGTACTGTGGCTCTGGATAGCACGGATTGTTTCCTAAAGTTCCGTATCCAGTAAGACCGTTTCCAAGTCCTCCTGGGAGTTTTCCGTTTACGGTGGTGTTTGGATAGGTGTTGATTCGACCGTCCAGATTGATCCATTTAAACTGAAGTGCCAAATCAAAAGCACTAGAAGACGCACCTTCAATTCGTGCTAATCCTAAAATGGCTTGAGAGTCTTCATACGACAAACCGTGGTTATACACATGTCTGCCAAAGTTGTGGCCGTGTGTGTTTGTGTATTTTGCAGAAGCAACTCCATTCAAAGCATCGTTATAACCAATAATAGTAGACGAGTGTAGGAACGCATTAGACACGGACACATATCCAAACTCGTCTTCTGCACTGAATCCGTGGGCGGTATTTCCGTTTCCTAATGGGTAGTTAGCAGCAGTATCTCCACCCGCATGAACAGCATACCATGTGTTTACTGTGCCAGTGTGACCGAAATACGCAACCCGCGACAAGTCCCAAGAGTAGTCTTTTACGCGATAGATGTACCGCTGCTTGATGGCATTCAAGTCACCTTGAATAACAATATTTCCGCCCTGTGGGTGGTACAGGTTGTCAGGGAAAGGATTGCTGCCTGTGTTACCTGTATCGTATGTGTATCCGTAAATTCCTTTTTGGAACTGAATGTATAGAGTAGCGTTGCCTGTGATTGTATACTTTTGTGCCTCTGTCCACGCACGACGGAGTGTTGCAAAGGGCTTGGCTAGAGTGCCGTCACCACTATCGTCGCTTCCCCATGTGAGTCCTGTCCATGTGCCAGCAGATCCAGTCTTGCCCAAACCGTTGTTGGGTGGAGACAGGTAGATGGTGGTGTCTTCTGCAATAAACTTGAGGTTTAGCAGGGCGTTGTTGGCTGCCGATGGTAGTGGGGAAAAGTCTGGCATATGTGTTTATTTATGGGTGTTTTTTGTTCTGCCTGTTAGTACTAGTGATGATCCCATGTGTGGTTTCTATTTTTAATATACAATATCAACCAACAACTACGAATGTTATGATGTTCGCGGCATTAAAATCTCTTAAAATAGCAGTATTAGATTGAGCCAAAATTATTGCAAATTGTGTCGTACTTATGATACTAACGGAAACTTGAGTGCGATTGTCAACACCATCTACCGTTTGTCCAACAGAAGAAGCAACCACAGAATAATCTGTACTTGGCATAGCCGTGGTCATAGTCACAGTTATAGTTCCATCACCTGATCGCACCGCACTTGCTATGTTTCCGCCAACAAAACTGGATGGATTACTAGAACCATTCGGAGTTATTTTTCCCCAAGCCCGAACAGCAAATATAGGAGCACTCCCACTCGGAGCAGCAAAAGTTGCACCGCCAAGAACCAATCCACTACTAGCCTTGATGTTACCAACCACATCTAGTTTGACTGCTGGAGTCTGTGTTCCAATCCCAACATTTCCTATTTGGTTAATGTAGAGCCTAGTAACAGAAGCAGAGTCACTCGCTCCTCGTGTTGCGACTTCCCATTCAGTATACTTGAGTGATTGGGTGCTGAATCCGTTGAATCCAAAATATCCAACAGTTGTTCCGTCTTGTTTTGTTGATATAAAGAAAGCGTCATCGCGGTTGCTGTTTATCCGAGTTCCGCCAACGCTCAATATGAGTGGATTCGTTGTTGTGCTGTCTCCCGCACCAGAGAACAGTATATCGCCCGTATTTCCGTTTCCATAAATACGCATCCGCTCTGTGCCCAACCCACTGTCGCCTGCGGTGTTGGTGTAGAACACCAAATCGCTGTTGGAGCCGCCAATGGCACGGGTGCGTAGATCACGAACCAGTGTGGACTGCCACGGCAGGTCTAGCCCGTCAATAATGGCTGCACGGGTGTACGGCTTGGCTTTAATGATGTACCGCACCGCGAGGTACGGTGGCATGTTGTTGTGGGGGGTGTTGGAGCCAACAAACTCAAAGTAAACTCTGCTTGCATTTAGGTTGATTGACTCTGGTCCTGCTTGTTGATCTAGTTCTGAAGCGTATATGGTATTAATTCCTGTGTTTTTACTGCCAGCAATTACTGGAGGAATAATCAAGTACGGATTATTTGAAGGTGCAGAAATTGTTCCTTCGTGACTGTGGTTGGGCATTTCCGCCGTTGTCAAAATGTGTTTTTCTTCACCACCCTCGCTTCCGAGAGCGTAGATGCCAGAGATAGCAGAGGTGTTTGCCGTATCGGCTTCCATCTCACCCAATGCCGATGTGTTAACACCAACCGCAAACCGCCCACGCATATCTGGGGTGTTGAAAGCAACCAAAGAAACAGCAGACACACTATTGTTGGTGTGAATTATTGTTCCTGTTGAGTCTAGTACTCTATATTTTGATGTAGTAAAAGCACCAGTATTATTCCACAGCACCCCACCAGTTGTAAACGCCATATTGGGATACACAAAGGTTTTGGTGGAACTGTTGTATACAGGCAGTACTTGCACCCAAACATCAGCACCAGACACCGCAATAATTTGTGCAGTTATTTCTGCTTGTGTGTCGTATATCAAATTTTGACCACTGACAGGTTGATTGGTTGTCCATGTGCTTGTGGTGTTGTTTTTGAACTGTATATAGCCACCAACAGCAGCAATATTTGTCCAATTTCCAGCACCAGAAGTAATTTTAGCCACATAACCGTAAAGTGGCATCCGATCACCTGTGGTGTACTGTATTGCACCGTACAATTCAGGGTAGTCTGCAACCGTGTAAGTGGTGCCGTTACACTCCAACCACGAGTCAGGTATGGCACTACCAGCAAAGGGCATAATGCTGCCCACAGGCTGTACTTGGTCAATACCCACAGTGGACGAGCCGCCAATCTGTGTGCCCAAGTAGTTGTTCAGCACAAAGCCGTTCAGGGTGGGGTGCTTGGTGGCTACAGGCTTGATGACCTGTCCCAAAGCACTGGGCGGATTGGAAGTCAGCCCACCAGCACACACACCCGACAAGAACATGACAGGAAAACTAATACCACTAAACGCGGGCATTTCCAAATACCCGCCGTAGGTGAGTTCAAAAGTGTTTGCGTCGGTGACTGCGTTCACGATGCCTAGCACTTCGGCGTTTTCTGCGGAGTCTGCTTGTGCAGGCACATACAGTTTTGGGGTTCCGCTTGGGTTGTAGCGAATCACAGTTCCCACACTAAAACCGTGACCTGTTAGAGAGATGCTCTCCTTTAGGGTCTTGGTGGTTGCTGCTCCGCCTGTTAGTACTAGTGATGATCCCATGTGTGATTACCTTTGATAACAGTTTACCGTAGTTCCGACCAACCCTCAACTATTCCCCCATTGGGAATTGAAACAACATAATTAGCATCAACAGGAACTATTGCATATAAAGAGACTCGTAGACCTGTAATTACTCCAAAATTTCCAACTAAAACACCGCCCACTGTAATTGCACCTGCTGTACTAAAATTAATTGCTAACATTATGGGTTTACCAGTGGTATTGGTGTAGGTTGTACCAGTACTTCTACTAGCAGCAACATTCTGCCATGTTTGACCAACACCAATATCTTTACTGTCCACATAATCCTTCGTGGTCAGCGTTTTGGCGTTTGAACTAGAGGTAGTAGATGTGGACGAACGAGCCTCACCAGTAATGTCTAGAGCAACAGCAGGAGACGCATTAGCAATTCCCACTTTTCCATCAGATGTAATACGCAGTCTTTCTGTATTATTCGTACCGATTCTCATATTCTTCGTAGCAGTTTCATACAAATACATATCACCATTCAAATCGTGACCTATTTGTGCGTTTCCACCAGAAGCAGTATTAGCGAATTGTATTTGTGCTTGCTTGAGAGCAACAGTTTCAACTATATCCAATTTTATGGCAGGAGTGTTGGTTCCAATTCCAACATCACCAGCAAAACTTGCAGTACTACCCACAATGCTAAACGCATCAGTCAAGGTAACAGCACTACCCAAAGCCGTTGAACCAGTAGGAGCAGTTTTCCACACAAGTGCAGGATCGCTGCCACTCAAACCCACAACCAGTGCACTTCTAGCGGTGCTCACAGAATTAGGCAGGCTGCTTATCCACCCGTCAGACCCCACCGCAGACCGCACACCGTGTCCCAAAGCAAGACTAGACGACAAGTAGCGAGTACTAATAACATTCACAGCAGCAGAAGTAGTGCCGTTGATAGACACACTGTCACCAGTATACCGAGACACCAACAAGTCGCGTCCTTGTGGTGTTGAATCAACTGTTACGCCTACTCGTATCTCGCCACGCACATCAAGAGGAGCCAAGATTCGGTTGTTGCTGTTAGCCGTTGTAAAGGGTGTCCACCCACCACCAACACCCACATATCCTGTAACACCAACACTGGTAGCAAATTTGCCCACACCTGCGGCAATACGGACGGCTTCTCTGCCGTTGGTGTTGCCGTCGTACACTCCAATCTTTAGATCGCCACTAATTCCATCAGAAATATCACTAACCAAGAAGTTGGCAAGATTGGCGTAACTAATGCCAACAGCAGCACCACGCACATCGCCACGATACGAGAACAAGTAGCCACTCAAAGCACTTGTTGCCATAAGCATGGGCTTACGAACTGTGCCTTCGGTTGACGGTGGAGTAGAGGTAAGTGAAGACACACCACTCTCAAACGAACCTGTTGTGCCTGCACAGCCTGTGTTCAAGAAGTACACGGTTCCAGGAGTTAGAGTGCTGTACGGAGAACTCCACGAAGGTACGGTAAAGAAACCGTCCATGAGCACATCGAACGAGTCGTTAATGCCGTTGGTGGCTCCAACCGCAATAACCATTCCTGCAATTTCTGCTTCTTCAGGGGTGTTTGCCTGTGCCTTTACATAGATTCCATCAGAGTAGTTTGCTTCAGCAGTTGCACCTACGGTTGGTTTATACGACAGGGTAACACCACTCGGATACGCCTTAAACCGTACAATGTCACCCGCTTTAAAGGTGTTGAGTTGTACTATTCGCGTTGCTACTGATGAAGACGAAGCAATTTGAATGGGTGAAGCCAGCAATCCACCAGTAAACGGCAACACAATGGCAGAAGCGGTTCCTGTGGCAATCAACACGGCTTTATGCACAGTTCCAGGACTTGTAGGCTGAACAGGAGTAATGATTCCAGGAGTTCCTGGAGAGAGATAGTACACTGTTCCAGCAACAAGACTCGTGCCTGATGTGTTGATTGGGGCAAAATCACCAAAAATCTCACCAATAAAGGTTAGTTCAAAGGAATCTGCGTCTATAACTTTGGACACAATTCCCACAACTTCTGCACTCTCTGTGTCTGATGCTTGTGCTGCTGCATAGTTGTTGGCAACTTTATCAAAACGAACAGGAGTACCAAACACAAAGGTGTGTGCTACTTGTGTAATGGTCTTGCGGTTTGCACCATCAGAAATGTTTACAAACGGTCGGTTGCCGTATGTGGTTCCACTCAAAACTTCCATGAACACGGTGGCACCTGCTGGCGAATACCGCTCAAACTGGATGGAGCGGTTGCTTGTGGTGCCTGCAACGCCACTAGAAGTCAATTCAACAAGCAACCCGTGATCGCTTGTGCTGCCACCGTCCAAACGAATACCGCTGCCGTGAACAGGCAGAATACCGCCTTGATTGGGGTAGATGCCAAAAGTGGCACCGCTAATACCAATGTGTGCGTTGGCTTGCCACACACCAGTAAGCCCGTGAACTTGTGTGGTTTTCCACAGCCACTCTGCGGTTGTACCACTGGTTCCACGATTTATAAGCAGACCACCACCACCTGCTGCGTTAATTTTTGTGTCTGTTGAACCCGCAGCAGTGTCGCCAAGCACAAGAGAGTAGTCGTCAATAGTGACAATATTTGCGTTTACTGTGAATGTGTCTGCATTAAAAGTAACATTTCCGTTAAAGGTTACACCGCTTTGGAAGGTCACAGGCTGAATGAATGTAACACCTTTGTTTACATTATCCGCAATAGCAGCAGAAAGAGTTCCACCCGCAGCCACAGTAATATCAACTGAAGACGACGAAACTCCTTCGTAAATCTTGAGTTTGTTTAGTTTGTATACGCCAGTATTGGTAACATCCCTCCATGTATTGAAGGTGTCGCCAAGTGCCACTTCTGGAATGCTGTAGGTGTTTAGGTCTGGTCCTGTGTTTGCTGCCAT
>Ga0208235_1000370_pt1 | contig 10748 bp, 20 predicted proteins | sample LakMenEpi22Oct12_FD_150727 | JGI IMG/M metagenome (GOLD analysis project Ga0208235, IMG submission 150727) | Freshwater microbial communities from Lake Mendota, WI - 22OCT2012 deep hole epilimnion (SPAdes) | ecosystem: Environmental > Aquatic > Freshwater > Lake > Epilimnion/Euphotic zone ... | reverse complement strand
TCCAACTCCACCCGCACCACCAGAACCAACTCCAACTCCACCCGCACCACCAGAACCAACTCCAACTCCACCCGCACCACCAGAACCAACTCCAACTCCTACACCTGCTCCAGCACCTACTCCAACTCCACCCGCGCCACCTTCCCCGCCACCATCCTACGGTGGATATGGATATTAAAACAGGATAAATATATCAAATGGCTGCAACAAATTTTGATATAACCAATGGCTACTTCGCACCAGAAGAATTGTATTCGGGTGGGAACAGCGGCAACTTACTGTATAGTGCTAGAAATATATTGAAAGTAGGCGGGAATACTTTAGAAAATTATCGGGCTGTGATTATTTTAGAACCCACCACGGCTATATCTGCTGCCCTTGCCACCGTTACAGGCTATACGGCAGGAGCAGCGTACAGCGTGGGCAATGCCACCCTAAATCTGTCCGTGCAGTCAGGAGCCACAGGAACCGCCCTAGAAGCCGTTCTACTGCCTCTAGGAACCACCGTGGACGCTTCTGTATCGTGGTATAAGCCGTCAGAAGGGGCAGGAACGACATGGGGGGTAGCAGGAGGGGATACGGAGCCGTCTGCGGTAGGGATCGTTTCTACGGGCGCATGGAGCGGGTCGAATATTTCATTCGATCTGACTCCATTCTTAAATATTTGGAACACCAGCGGAACCCCAAAACTTGCAGTATTAATTAAACCCTCAAATTCAAATTCAGCAATTACCCAATTCCACTCGTGGGAATCACAGGGAACTCCAATCGGAGGAACACCTCTGACAAATTGTAGATTCTTGGTCGGGGGCGATTCAAACACTGTTCAAACTGAAGGCATACGAGTTTTGGTTTCCACATCAGGCGTAACAGGAGCAACTGCAACCATTGCACTTGCAGACGACCGCACAACAACAGTGAGTCAATGGAATTCTTTTGGTGCTGCAACATCTGTTGGCAGTACTTTTACTTTCTTTTCTCCTGATTCGGAACAAGGCGTTGTACTTGGAACCGTTTCATGTGCCTTGTTGGGCAGAGTTTCTGATGCTGTTGGATCAGCACTTGTTGTTTCAGGATTTACTCTTGGCGGAATAACTCAATACTACACCACAGCAGAATTTACAAGCAGTTCAACTCTGCCTTCAGGAACAGGAATAATTGAACTGTCTTCGCCTTCAACACAAACACTAGAAGACATCAGCGGATTGCAAAGCGGACAAAACATTTATGTTGATTATCGTGCGGGTTCTGCCACCAATAATGTGCGTTCGTTTACCGTAAAATTTACGGCAGACGAAACACAAAAACAAAGCAGGGCAAAAATCTATTTGAACGAGACTCCCGTTTCAGAAAACAGAAACGGATTGCCCACATCTATTACTGTGGTGCAAACCAAACCATCGCTAGTTATGGATTTGTTGTTAGGATAAACCTGTTCTTTTTGGATTCTCGTTCAGCCGCCTTCCACAAGCCCTCGCTGAATCCTGCGTGGCGACCGTGTGCGTGTCCTGTGGAGTACGCCCAACGGTAGAACCACACCTGAAAAGCGGTGAAAGCGGACAGTCCTGAAACGATAAGAGCAATGGTCTGTAGGTCTTCCATACTGGTATATTGGTGTGGGTAGAGGCTTGAACCGCGTCTTAACAATCAAAAAGTGGCGAAGGTTGGAATTGAACCAACGACTTATCCCGTATGAAAGGATTGTTCTGCCAACTGAACTACTTCGCCAAACTGGCTCGGATGGATTCGAACCATCAACCTATCCGTTAACAGCGGATCGCACTGCCGTTGTGCTACGAGCCAAAAGCGGGCAGGGAGGGATTCGAACCCACGATGCGATTACTCGCATACAGCATTTCCAATGCTGCTCCTTCAACCGCTCGGACACCTGCCCCGAAGTTCAGATGCCCTTTTCAGTCTTTACCCAAGCAGGAAGCCGATCAAAAGTTTCCAACTTGCGGAGCGTTTCCTTCTTGGCATTCAACAGAGCGGCTTGACGAGTCTTCTTGCGAGCCTCGTACTTGCGCTTGCGACGACGATTCAGTTCACGAAACTTGTTGACCATTGCGATTCTCCTGTTAGGCAAGTGAGCCTACGGGGATTCGAACCCCGATCAAGGGCTTGAAAGGCCCCTATCCTAAACCATTAGACGATAGGCCCAGATTTGGGTCAGTTCAACGCACCCACGCCTGACCACAGCCGCCACCGTAGACCACGGGAGCAACCACGACAGCAGGAGGATAACACGGATTGCCGTAACCACGAGTGAATGGCGAGTACGGCACATACGCAGGTGCACAGCCGCCGTAGTACGGCAGCACAGAAGGAGCAACCGCTCCACCGTAATAGCCACCGTAGCCACCGCCGTAGCCGTAGCCGTAACCGCTTCCGTATCCCACATTGATGCCACCACCAAGTGTGGTGTTGGTAATGGTAGTGTTTCCACCATAGGGACCGCTGATACTGGTGCGACTGTACGAGCCGCCAAAGCCCACACCAACAGAGCCACCGCTCCATTGGGCAGAAGCACTGCTAGAAAAAGCGGAGAGCGAGAGGGCGGCAGAAACGATAAGAGACTTGAGGTTCATAGATGTGTTTCCTTTCACTACTATATTACCATGTTTTAGTGTGATGTCAAGACTTCAACGCGGATTCTGAATATTTGGTTTGGGTTTGCTGCACCCACAGCGTCCACCGTTCCGTATTTTTTGAACAGCATTTTTTAAGAGCAGACTTTTTAATTTGTCCCGAGACTGCTTGGGGTTTTTAGACATTTTGCTCCTAAACTATTTAGGAATTTTCGTTGTCTAAATCCTCAAAAATTGTGATCCACTTGGGTTCTTCACCGCGACGCAGATACGCAGCCTTGGCAAATCCCCACTCTTCACGCTCTTGAATGCGGTAGCCTGCCTTGTGCTTTTTGGCGTAACGCATGGCAGACTCTTTGTCTTCAAAGTACTCGTAGTTGCCTTCGTTGTCCATAGCACCAAACAGTCCACTTGAAGTTTTCCACACATCGCCAGGACGGTGCTTCTGTGCAGCAGCAGCACTCTCTCCGCTCTTATCGCTTTCACCGCCCTGTTGTTGTGGCTCGTCCTTGACATTGAACACAAACTTCTTGCCAGCGTGTGGTCCCTTACGCAACTGCGAGAAAAACTGTACAACCTTGTGCTTGGCAAGTTCAAGATTATTTTGCCCTTCCCCCTTCTTGAAACGCATCAGTACTTTGCCAATACCAGCACTTTCGTTGGTGCCAATGTAATAAAAGTCCTGATCGTTCTTGTACATGACCGAATGCTGCTTGTAGTGGCGACCCAACTTGACAATTTCTTCTTTCTTGATGTTGGGGATTAGCAGACTCAATTCCTCAACAACACCACCTTCTTCTTGATAGCCACCCTTCATCTCAATATACCCGTATCCCATGTCACGGACACGCTTCTTGAGGTCATCGTGGAGTTTCTTGTTCTCTTCTCGTGAGTTTTCGCCACGGAAAGCACTAACAATACCAAAATCCTTCTTGTCGTCTTCCACATACTGGAAAACGCGAGACAGTTTAGCCTCTACAATTGGAGTTTCACCCACTTCACGACGCGAAATCCACTCGTTTAGTCCGTTTTGGTCAAGGTATTGTGAAAACTTCTTCATTTGTGTGCTTCTCCTGATGTGGTAATACTATATTTAGCGGCAGTAGACACTCGCCGTGCAGCATTACGCCCTCGTCAGTAGTGTACCAAATCTCCGAAAACGCTCCAACGCACCACGGCATGCACCTTTCGCATGGACGAGCCATCCGCATCTGTCCAAAACTGTTGAAACGGGCATTGAACATCACCAAACCCCGTTCAGGAGCGTCCAATTTCAAAAATGCGTCCAATTCAGAGTGCATTTCTTCAAACATATACCCCTTTTCTTTGGCTTGGGGGTGAGTTTTGAAGCGGTTGCAGCCGATAGACACAATTCGCCCCTTGCGGAGAATGATGGAAATGTGCTTTTTCTGCCGTTTGATGTCCAAACACAGCGGATGGGCAATTTCCAACAGTCTTTGAATGCGTTTTGCGTTCATCATACAAAAAGACGGCAAGAGGCGTTAGCCCCTTGCCGCCCAAAATGTGAAATCAGAGAGCCTTGCAGCAGGTATCGGTCTTGGAGCAGTCGGCATCACGCTCAATCCGCTCAAGTTCACGAAAAACAATGTTGTACTCTGAATCAATGCGACGAGCAATCTTCTCATTCTCATCGTCAATGTACCGATACGCAGCCTCAACATCACGACCACGCTCACTCATTTCGCTCTGAATCGCATCAAATGCGTGGTCAATGCTCTGCTTCTGACTAGCGAGAACATAGAACACCACCGTGGTGCACAGGAAACTGTAGAACGCAAGGAAAGTCTCCGCAGCGTTCATGCTTTCCCCACCCTTCGCCCCAAACCACCAAAAACCACCAAAACCAATCACGCTCACTAGAGCGTAAGTGCTGAAAATCGAAGTCTTGTTACGCATGCTCAATCTCCTTTTGAATTTGTTGTGAGTCTGAAAACACCTGAAGGGTGGGTGTGTGGAGAATTTAGCAGCCACACACCCACCCACCTGATGTCAGTTACGCCTGAAATTAGGCGGGGATGACGGACACGCTGGTGTTCGCCATGCCGCGACCGAGACGCTCAGTCCAACGGTCGAGCAGGATCGCCACACCGCTCTGGGTGCAGTCGAAGGTGTAGTTGCGAACACGCTCACCCACCTTGCTGGTGCTGTCGATCAGGTCGATGTTCTGACCGCTCAGATCGGCGGCAAAAGTATCGAACTTGTTCTTGCGACCATTGCCATAGAGGCTGACGCGAACGGTGACGGTGTAGTTACGAGTCTTCATAGTGAAATCTCCGAAAAGCGGGCTTGTGATTAGAAGAGCCGTGGATGCTGCCCGTAAGCATCGTTGGCTGACTTGTACTCCCATAGTATAGCGTCTGTTGGCGTGATGTCAATACCCTTGGGAGAGTTTTCTATATTTGTTTTGAGTACTTGAATCAAATAGTCTCGGCGTTGCCCGACCACTTGATGTCGTGCAGGTATTCAAGATTTGCAGTAATTAGTTCACTAGTAATAAATGCCTGCATTTCAGAAAAACTCTTAAATTCACGCAGACAACCGCTGCTGTAAACTTTAAACAATCCCAAAGTTTTAAGCACATCGCATTTATTGATTACCAACTCCGTGCAACCTGATACTTGAACGGATTGCTTCAGGAAATCAAGATTCAACCAATTTACCAATCGCTTACGCCCTGTGGTTGAACCGTATTCACCACCCAATTCAATAATTCTGTTCAGCGCAGGATCGTCCCACAGGGATTCAGAGAACAGCGGATCAACACCACTCTTGGTGTCGTATGCTTTTGCAACTCCGATCAGACGCTTAATTTTCTGTGTGGGAAATCCAAGAGAGCAAGCACCGTAAGGCATGGTTGTGCTGCTTGTCACATACGGGTAATCGCCGTAGTCAATATCCAACCACACGCTCTGTGCGCCTTCACACAGCACCTTGCCGTCCAATTCTCCGTCCCACAGCCATTGGGATTCAAACACATCAACTGCTCGCTTGCCGCAGCGAATCATCTTGTCTGAATAGCACGGTGCAATACCCTGCCCTGTGGTTCCAAGATGCCCCAAGTGCCGCTTGTCGTAATCAATGTGTGCTTCGGTAATGATATGTGCAGCAGGAGAAATCTTTACAAGTGAAGTATCAAACCCTTCGCTGCGAAGATACCGAATCTCTTTGAAAAACTTGTCCGTATTTATTACACAACCTGCACCAATCACACACCGCTTGCCTGCAAAAATGCCTGAAGGAATAATATGGGTCTTGTGCTTCTTGCCGTTTACCCATACGGTGTGTCCTGCGTTTGGTCCGCCGTTCCATCGGCACACCCAATCGTATTTGGGGGCAAGAGCAGCGGCAATCTTTCCCTTGCCTTCATCGCCCCACGCAAGACCGTATACCACATCAACGGTTTCAATCATTGTAGCCCCAACTCCTCGTCAAGTTCCGCTAGACGCTTCATTGCGTCTTGACCGTTCTTGTATCGTTCTGCTGCTGAATCCAAATTGGGTTCTGCGTCTTCCAAATACTCTATCTGTATTGGCTCGCCGTTATCAAACACAAATACGGGACGCTCATACGCTTCTAACATTCCTCTAATGCGAGCGTAGTCTGCCTTGACTGCATCAAACGCTGCTGCAAGATCGGAGTAGTGTGTTTTTGCTGCGTCTATTCGGTCGGCTACAGCAAACAGATTTACACCTTCGGGCAGATACTTGCCGTCAATATTGTAATCGTTTTGTGCAAGGTAACGCAAAAATTCTGCGTCGCCCAATTCTGTGTAAGGGTTTTCGCTCATAGTAATCTCCGTTTAGTGCCCCCAGCAGGACTTGAACCTGCAACCTACGAATTAAAAGTTCGCTACTCTACCAATTGAGTTATGGAGGCTGAATGTCTTTAGAACAGGCTAGGCTGTTGTGAATCCTTTTCCACCTGAACACGCACACGCAGATCGTCCAGTGCATCAGTCAACTTGAAAATCAAGTTTTCTAGTTCTGCAAGGGTGTAACTGTCCACCATCTCAATGGTGTCTACACCAAAAATTGCCATGCACGGCTTGTTGCCCTTGTGAGGATTCCGAACAATCTGTGTCTTGAAATGATTATCCATTGGTGTTCTCCTTGTAGCAATCCCATTCACGGGAATCTGCAATTTCATACACTTCCTTCATGTCATGTGGATATGAAGTGGAACGGAACTGACAGATTTCCCTACGAGCCTCGTCACGCTCCTTGCGGAGGCGTTCAATCTCAACAATCGCTTCATCAATGTTTGTGAAGTCGCTGTCGTTGTACGGTCTACCGTCCATCATCAGATCGGACAGTTCGGTAAGTCTTTCAATGATGTCACTCATTGGTGTTCTCCTTGTTTAGCCACTTGTGTCTAGCAACCAATCCAAATTCTTGCCTGATGGGCTTGCCTTCACGAAACGCTTCCATCATGTCCATCAGGAACATTGTAGTGTGTTCGTTTCCCGAAATCAAGACCTCATCGTGAAGAATCTCAAACATGTCTATAAGTGCATTCAGAGTAACAGGGTAACGCTCATCATTGTGGTGGTGATACCACACAGGCTTATTTTTTGTTTTCTTCTGCACAGGCTTCTTCATCGCTTGAACAGATACTTTAGTCTGCTCCAAAAGTTTTGATACGGAGGAAATCCTAAAACTCCACGCTTCAGACTGTCTTGCCACCCACACCCATCAGTTGCTCGGGTATATTTCAGAATAGTTGCGGGCGGATACCGATCACTTATTTCTCGCCACGCATGGCATTCATCAGACAGGATACGAACCTGCCGCAGCAGTTCTTCCTGCCGTTCCAAAAACCGCTCTTGGCATTGGCGGTCGCACAGGCACATTAGCCGTTGCCCCACACAGTATTGAGTTGACGGTTTACGCGAATGAAAGTTGTGCACTTGCTCAAGTCCTTGAGACGAGACGCACCCACATAGGTACACGCAGACCGCACACCGCCAAGAATCTGCTGCATGACTCCATCCACAGCACCCACATGGGGCACCACAACCCGCTTACCCTCTGCTGCACGATAGGTGGCAACGCCTCCCGAATACTTGTTCATGGCTTCTGCGGAACTCATTCCGTAGAACACCTTGCCGTCCTCGGTTTCCTCGCCTGCGGCTTCATCCGTTCCCGCAAACATACCACCAATCATAACAAAGTCCGCACCCGCTCCAAATGCCTTGGCTACATCTCCTGGACAGGTGCACCCACCGTCCGAAAGCACATAGCCACCTAGTCCGTGTGCGGCATCAGCACACTCCATTATGCACGACAGTTGCGGGTAGCCAACACCTGCAACCTTTCGCGTCGTGCAGACTGATCCTGGACCGATCCCGATCTTGACAATATTTGCACCTGCCAAAATCAGGGCTTCGGTCATTTCTCGTGTCACCACATTGCCTGCAATCAGGATATGGTTGGGGAAAGTCTTGCGAACAAACTCCACATACTGCACAAACTTTTCCGTGTATCCGTTTGCCACATCAATACAGATAAATTGAATGTGGCGATGGGCATCAAGCACACTCTGTGCCTTTTGCAATTCGTTCATGTTGGAATTGGCATCACCCATGCCCATTGTGTACACCACACCACATTGCCCCGAATTGTTTCGGAGCCACCAAGACATTTTCGTGTCCCACTCGTCCTTGGTGTAGTACTTGTGAACAGCACATAACGCTCCGTGTGCCTGTAGAGCAGTTGCCATTTCAAATGTTCCAATGGTATCCATGTTGGATGCCATGATGGGCACACCACTCCACAAAACTTCTCCGCTGTGGGTCTTGAACTTGAAAGTGCGATTCAGATTCACTTTGCTTCGGCTATCCAATGTAGACCGCTTGGGGCGAATCAGCACATCAGCAAAATCCAACTTGATATCGTCTTCAATCTTCATGGTGTACTCCTTTCACAATGCGGGTTGGGAGAATCGAACTCCCGTGACGGGTTTGGAAAACCCGCGTAATAGCCTCTATACGAAACCCGCAAGTACTTATCTCGCTCGGGCACTTACCCGAACTGCCCTCCGAAGGTTCTCGCGGTCATCTGCACGAACTGCAACAAATTCAGGTGCAGTCTTGTGCGACCAATCCATGAATCCCACAAAACCAACTTCACGCGAGCACCCCACACAGGTCGTAGTATGTGGCAGTGCTTCAAGCCTGAGTGGCGGGATGGTGTTTCCACAAGTATCACAATTACGCATGGGCGTACCTTTCAAACTTTTGCTTCACGGTGCGGCACTCAACACGGGCTTCCCCGTCCTTGTGCATTCGTCGCTGCTTCAGGATTGCCTTGTTCCACCCGTAGGGCTTGCACACCTGTTGGCGGCTACGGGATACTGCTGCGCCTTCACGCTCGGCTTCAAGATCAATGGGGTCTAGGACTCGCTTGGGCATACAGAGAGTATACCCTAGAAAGAGCCTGTGTCAAGTGGCAGAGTATTTGATTGTAATATTTAATACAGTTCGTAAATTTGTATACCATTAGGAGCACCTGCTCTACTTAAATTGTACATTCTAATAGGTAAAATCAAATTGCTAGTAGGTGCTACTGTAATAGATGTGGTTTCATAATTTCTGATTTCATCGAATTCATCAATAAAAGGTTGAGTATAATAAGTCAGTGTAACAATCCTTGCTACAGCATCAGAATTTTTTATAAGTATTCCTTTATTTGAAGACGGAAAAGAGTAATCTCCAAATGGAATACCAGCACCAGTCCACGGAACAAGAACTGCTTTACTATAAAAATCAAAAGCACCAAACATTTCAATACAGTCCAATCACTCTAACATTTGATCCGCTGGTTGAAGCACCAGCAATTTTAAGAGGAAGAATAAAAGTTCCAACAGAAGCACTGGCACCAACCGCAATTTCTGTCTGAAAAGTTGTTCCGCCAGTAGCCCCCCATAGGTGAATGGTGGCACTGCCCGCTGCTCCACTATTTGTGAGTAGTATGCCCTTTACCTTTTTATCAGAAACATTCACGAAAGTTGTTGAGTTGGCAATAAATCTTCCTTGGCTGTAGATATCCATAGGGGTTCTCCTTGTGTCCATTATTTATACAAAAAGAAAGGACGGCATTTCTGCCGTCCGTTCCGCCCGTTCAGATGCGGGAGGGCTTTCCCCACGGCTTCAAGCCGCCATTGCCAGTCTGTTGGCAATTATGGTTTACAACCCGTTTTTAACGAGGCGTGTTGCAGACCCCGAATGCCTCTTGTTTCTGTACTCCACGCCAGTCGAATGCCTATACAGCCCCAATGGGATTTAGTGGAGCCGAGGGGAATCGAACCCCTGTCCTGATCGTGTTTCTATCCACCGTCAACAGCATTACTGATATTTAGCCAACTCCCGCTTCCACTTCTCGTCCACCCTGTGTGGCATGGGAAAGTGCTTACACAAGCGGTGGGCACGGAGCCGCACCTCTCGCGGCACACGAGGAGTTTTCTTGGGATCAAGCAGATCGTAAAGAAACTGCCGAACTCCATTCAGGCTGTGGACTTCTTCATACGGTAGTGTCATTTTGGGCTTCCTTGAGTGCCTTGAGCAGATCAGAATACATTTTCTTCCAAGTCTTTAGAGGAATAAATGCAGGGTGTCCTGCGGTTTCATCCCATATCCACCAGCCCTTGGCAGTTTCAGACAAGTACTTGAACATCGCAGCATCAAGAGCGTGAACACCCTCGTCGCCACTTTCCCATTTGAGAATCATGCCCCAAATGGTTACTTCAAGTCCGTCTTGCCAACCTGCCGCATAAGCGTCTTCGCTCCAATCACGCATCACTCGGAGGAGTGCGTGTCTTGCGATTTCGCTTTCGCTTGGCTTGCTTTTTCTTGTCTTTGCCAAAAATAGCCTCCCAATTCTTTGACCAAGTGCTGTAATCAACGGGACGATACCTGTCACCTTTGCCTGCTGAATGCTTGCCGCCCATTAGCGTACAGGGGTAACAGGAGCAGTCACGGGAACCACCGTCTGCCGCTCCACAGCATCAACTAGCAGTTTGTTCACCATTTCATTAAAGGTGCAATCGTGGCTATGAGCCAGTTTTGCAATCTTGAGAAAGGTGGCATCGCCCACCTGCATGTCTAGAGTAACGGTTGTTGTTTTCTTTGGTGTTGCCATTTTA
>Ga0208235_1000365_pt1 | contig 10819 bp, 22 predicted proteins | sample LakMenEpi22Oct12_FD_150727 | JGI IMG/M metagenome (GOLD analysis project Ga0208235, IMG submission 150727) | Freshwater microbial communities from Lake Mendota, WI - 22OCT2012 deep hole epilimnion (SPAdes) | ecosystem: Environmental > Aquatic > Freshwater > Lake > Epilimnion/Euphotic zone ... | reverse complement strand
AGATTCGTCTATAAAAGATGGACAGTTTTTATTAGATAATAACGTTAAATTTGTTTTTGATATTTGTGATGATAAATGGAGCAATCGTAAAAAAAAATTAAATGATACTTATAATTTTTTATGTGAAAAAGCAAATTTAGTAGTAACATCTACGCAGACTTTAGCAAATATAATTTTTAGAAACACAGGTAAAAAAGCATATGTTATTACAGATCCATTTGAAAGAGAAAGAAAAGAACCAAATTTACAAACAATTACAAATAACACAGTTATAAAATTTGCATATTATGGTGCAGGTAAAAATTTTGAATATATAAATTGGTCTGAATTAGTAAGAAATTTAAAAAGCGTACACGAAAAAATAGAAATTCATTGTGTAATAGGTAAAATGGAATCACATATTGGAAAAGTAATGCAATTAATAGAACAAAAAGTATTAATTCCTTACCAATGGTCATATGAATTGCAAGACACAATAGTTGACCAGTGTCATTTTGTTATATTACCTATTGTAAATAGAAACGAAAATATATTAGCTAAAAGTCCAAATAGATTGATAGACGGTTTACAAAGAGGTAAATTAGTTTTTACAAACACAGGTGTAAATAGTTATGAACCTTTTAGAAATTATACGTATTTTGGTGGCGATAATTACAATTACGCAAACCCTTTTAAATATGCTATAAATAATAGAGATGAAGTATTGAGAAGAATTAAAGATGGTCAGGATTATATAGATAAACACCACACACCTGATATTATTGGTAAACAGTGGATTGAAATAGAAAGGTTAGTATGAGTAAACGAGTATTGTTAACAGGCGGTGCAGGTTTTATAGCACATCACACTATAAGACATTTATTAAAAAATACAGATTGGGAAATAGTATCTTTAGATAGATTAGATTATTCCGGTAATTTAAATCGTATTGCAGATATGATGAATGAGTTTGATAAAGAAACTCAAAAGAGATTACGTATAGTTTACCACGATTTAAGAGCTGAAGTAAATCAAATGCTATCAGCCGACTTAGGTCAATTTGAATATATCATACATATGGCCGCATCATCACACGTTGATCGTTCAATAGAAGATCCAATGACCTTTGTATTAGATAATGTTGTTGCAACTTGTAACATATTAAATTTTGGTCGTAAACAAAAAAACCTAGAAAGATTTATATACTTTAGTACAGACGAAGTGTTTGGGCCAGCACCAGTAGGTGTTAAGTATAAAGAAAGAGATAGATATAATTCTACAAATCCATATAGTGCTACAAAGGCTGGTGGTGAAGAACTAGCTGTAGCTTTTGAAAACAGTTATGGTATGCCAATATACATTACTCACACAATGAATGTATTTGGTGAAAGACAACATCCAGAAAAGTTTATACCTATGACAATACAAAGAGTAAGTCAAGGTGAAACTGTAACTATTCACAGTGATGAAACTAAAACAATACCAGGCAGCAGACATTATATACACGCTAGTGATGTCGCAGATGGTTGTTTATTTCTATTACAAAACCAAAAAGAAATTTCTAAATTAGAAAAAGATTATGGTGGTGCCAAGTGTCCTAAATTTAATTTAGTAGGGCCAGTTGAATGGAATAATTTAGAGTTAGCACAAAAGATAGCAAGAGCTCAAAATAAAGAACTAAAATATCAAATGGTAGATTTTCATACGAGTAGACCTGGTCACGATTTAAGATATGCTTTAGATGGTGACTTAATGAAAGAACTAGGATGGGTACCTAAAGTATCTATTGAAGAAAGGATTAATCAAGTGGTAAGATGGACATTAAACAATGATAGATGGTTAAAACTATGAAATTAGTAGAGGGCTGGTGGTTGCCAGATAATGATAATCATTTTGAAAAATATCTAAGTGAAGATAATGGTAATTATCAATCAGCACATAGAACGGCGATATTAAATCATATTAAAAATAATATAAAAGAATTGAATAATGTTATTGACGTAGGTTCACACGTAGGTTTTTGGTCAAAAGAATTTACAGGAGTATTTAAACACGTTTATGCTTTTGAACCAATGAATGAAGTACGAGAATGTTATTTAAAAAACATAACTAAAACCAATTACACATTACATCCTTATGGTTTAGGCAGTGAATATAAAAAAGTAAAAATACAATATGACCCTAATGAAACAGGCAATACTTTTATTACACCATCAGGCAATAGAGAAATAGAAGTTTATCCTTTAGATCGTTTTGAATTTAATAAGATAGACTACATTAAAATAGATGCAGAAGGATATGAAATTGAAGTATGTAAAGGTGCAATTAAATTAATTGAAAGAGATAAACCTTTTGTACACATAGAAAAAAAGAAAAAAGTTATGGTTAAAACAGGTTTGACAGAAGATACTATTAATAATTTTTTTGAAAGTATTAATTATAAACAAGTATTGGCAGTTAAAAACGAGGTGGTTTACGCACCAAAATGATTACGTGTCACTTTATAAATTGGGATAAATGTTTATCACATCAGATATGGCCTGCCATTACTAAAGGTTGGCCTGATACAGATAAGCCCGTACATTTCTTTTGGGGATTAGCAGGCAATAACGTTAAGAAGATTAAAGAAGTATCAGATAAAGGCGAAGAATGGTGGTATGTAGACACTGGTTATTTTAGTATGCCTATTAAAAGATATCCTGAACCTATGATATTAGATAAGAATAAAACTTATTTTAGAATTGTCAAAGGTAAATTACATACTATAAGAGGTAAAGTAGGCACAGGCCAGAGATTAAATGAATTAGAAAATAAAGGTATAGATGTAAATTTTAAAGGTTGGTATACTGGTGATACTAAACATATTTTATTATGTCCATCTTCACCTACAGTTACGTATCATATCAATGGTATTAGCCAAGAAGATTGGATAAACGAAGTGACAAGTACGCTTAAACAGTTTACAAAAAGAGAAATAAGAGTAAGAAATAAACCAAGACCTGATAATCAATGGTGGGGAACAGATATAAAAGATGAACTTAAAGATTGTCATTGTCTTGTAACTAATATGAGTATGGCCGCTATAGATGCAGTAATGAATATGGTGCCAGTTATATGTCATACAGATAATATAGTATCTCCTGTGGCATCACACGACTTAAAATTTATAGAAAAGCCATTAAGACCAGGTCGTAAAACAATGAATGAGTGGCTAAAATATGTAGCCGAAAACCAATTTACCTTAGAAGAAATATCTAATGGTACAGCATACAAAACATTAAAGGAGCAGGAAATAAATGGGTGATATAAACCAATCATATTTTTTAGAGAAACATTTACCTAAAAAATCATTTGATAATGTATTAGATATTGGCAGTAAAGATTATGGTAATACTCAAAATTTTAGAAGTATAATAGAACATAAAAATTATGTTGGTATAGATATGGAAGCTGGTAAGAATGTAGACCACGTAATTGACTTAACTAAAACCATAGAACCTTTACAACAAAATTATTTTGATTTAATATTATGTTGTTCAGTAATAGAACACGTAGAATATCCTTGGATATTTGCAGACAATGTTGCAAAATTATCTACCAAAGGCGGCCTATTATATATTGCAGTACCTTTTGTATGGAAGTTTCACGGCTATCCTAATGATTACTATAGATACACACATAATGGTGTTAAGAAAATATTTAAAGAATATAATTGGGATAAATCATATTTTTCTACATACGGAATAAATGAAATTTTTGAAATTAAAGATGATGAACACTTTGCAAAAGATTTAAATAAATTATCTATGAGAGTAAAGAATGAAGATTTTAGATTAACAGAAAATAGTACAAGCACTATGGGATTAGATTTAAGAGAAACTACCACTCCACAAAAAGCATTATCTTATATTCAAATATTAATGATAGGTGAAAAAAAATAATGATAAACTTTTGTTGTGTCTATTATGGCAGCAAATATAAGCCAGAGTATGTACAAAAGTTATATAATATGGTACAAAGACATCTTACTGTACCACACGAGTTTTATTGTTTTACAGACCATACTAATTTATTTGATATGGTTACAGGTAAAATACATTTCAAAACATTTCCAAGACACGATATGGAGGGGTGGTGGAATAAACTACAATTATTTCATCCTGAAACTGGCCTACAAGGTGTAAATCTTTATATGGATTTAGATGTAGTGATATTAAAGAACATAGATTGTTTTGCTACACACGGAGATGATACAACCTTTGGTATTACCAATGACTTTGGCCAACCTACAACCATTTACAATTCAAGTATAATGAAATGGAATAATATCAATGCTTCATCTTTAATATGGGACAAATATTATGCAGATAGACCAAGTTTTAGAAAAGAACAAGGCGACCAAAACGTTATTACAAATTTAATGAAAAACCAGCCTATGTTGTTACCTTTTCCTGATGATTGGACTTTTTCTTATAAATGGTTTAGTAGAGAACGACCACGTTTTCCTAAAAATCAATGGACATTTGAACAAGATATGAATGCTAAAGTGGCCGTCTTTCACGGTAACCCTAATCCACACGAATCGGAACAGCAATGGGTCAAAGATAACTGGAAATAATTCGCACTTCACCTTCATTAGAACAAAACGTGAACGAATAATACGGCTAAGACATTGATTTTAAACACAAGAATCTTTGCTGGAACGCTTGATTTATTGTATAAAAGGTGTTATATTATATGTATAACTAATTGAAAAGGACTATATTATGATATATTTAAACAAAGATGACGTTGGTAAAAACGTTTATAGAGTAGTGCAAGACTACACTGTACAATTAGCTTACTATGTTAAAGCTAAAAACGCTGATGAAGCGAGAGATATTTCTTTAGAATACGGTGGTTTTAACACAGATAGTTTTAGAGAACTTATAAGAGAAGATTCAGGCCAGTTAGAGTTAGATTACTATGATACTGGTTATGATAATCAAACTGAAGAAATGTTAGGTAAAGTTGTGGTTGATACACTTGACCAAGATGAAGTTGAACTTGACAAATATGCTACAGAAGGAACAATATAATGACAAACATTGAATTAATACAAATAGAAATACTTAATCAAATTATAAGAGAAATTGATAACGAAGATTTAGAAGCTGCTAGAAATACGGCCGTTAGATTTAGAGATAAACTACAAGAAGATGTAGATAAAGCAGAATCAGATATTGATACTCAATTAAACTTAGAGAACGAAAGTAAATACGGTAAATAAAATGTGTACTAGAACTGTGAAATTTAAAAAAGGTGCCATACTACACGAAGCAAATTCAAACACAAATTCTATAGAACTTACAGTAAAAGGTTTAGATACAAAATCTTTTAATTATAAAAAACAATCACACGTGAATACAAAAGAAAAAAATGTTGACAAATAAACAAAAATTAGATTTGGCCTTAACTCAATATCGTAGATGGTTAAAATCTATCGGTTTAAAGTTAAACAATAAAGGTAGAGTAATCAGTAACCATAAAGGTTTTGATATACCTGATTATAAAGTAAGAGATTCTATACCTACAAGTGATAGAGTGGTTGGTGATACATACAAAAGAACTTATGCTACACAATTACCAGCTGGCAAAACAATTGGTATTGCCTACAATAAAGGTGCTTACCAAGTTGTAGATAGTACAGATATTAAAACAATGGGAAGGAAAATATAAAATGCCGAACAGAAAATATGATTTAATAGGAGCTGGTTTATTTGCTCTTGTATTAACTTTAATGTTATTGTTTGCTCCAAGAGCGGTAGCAAATGAAACAAATCAATTAAATGATTGGTTTGAAAAACAATATATAGAGTTTATAACTTTTCAAAAACAAGGTTGGGAAGATAGTAAAATACAATTGGCTTTAAATAAAGAACAAATTATTAATATGCCAGAAACAATTAACGTTAGCGTAACACAAACATTTACTGATATATCTAATTTATTTGCAAGTGCTGTTGATACTTTAAACATTTCAATAACAGGTATTTTAAATGACAAATAAAGACTTATTTAAAGATATAGATAAAAAAAGAAAAAGTAAAAAAAATGTAGATGGTTATTACTTTGATGGTAAAAACTCATTTACATTATATAAAGATGAAAATGGTAAAACATCAATGAAAAAAAGAGGTAAAAAATGATTTGGTTTTTTCTAGGCCTGATTGTAGGAATATGGGCTGGCTGGAAATATGAACACGTGGTAAATGACGTTATTGAGTCATATTTTAAATAGCTATATAAATCAGTAACTTGAAGTCATTGTTTTTAAATAATTATTTCTTTGATTTAAGGCTTGCAATTGACACAAAAAAGTATTACCTTATATAGTACAAACAACAAACTAAAATATACATTATGATAACATATGATAAAGATACTCTTTTTAGAGAGTTTAAAGACGCAAAACAAAAAGACATTAACCTTTCAACGAAGAAAAAACTAGAAGATAAAGAAATTGATATATACGTAAATCGTATTCAATTCTTTAAAGACCACATTAGAAACAAAACACTTAATCCTAAAGTTTATGATTTATTAGACATTAATTTTGAAGAACTATTGAAAGCTTATGAAAGTGAATCTCCTAGAGATTATTTTTATATGTCAGTATTTGGTAAATCATTCCAACAAAAAATGTGGGAAGAAGAAGCTGAATTAGAAGATGAGAAACTTGCGAATATTTAGTTTACTTTTCCTACTGTTAGTTGTTAACCAATGTGCTAATAATCGTAGTCATACTGGTGCCTTTTTAGGTGCCACGACTACGACAGGCGCTTGTTTACAAGTTACAGATAATCCAGTTATAGTGGCCGCTTGTGCAGTTACAGGTGCTTTTGTAGGCGCTGATCTTATGTATAATTCAGATTATGATGTACACAACGCAGTATTTGTAGATCATTTAAATCGTGGTTCATCTTCATCTTATACAAACTGGTACAATGAAAAAACACAAAATTCAGGCAATATTAAAACATATAGTACGTATATGGAAGGCCCATTTAAATGTAAAGATTACGAAGCAACAGTAGATATAACAAGTCAATGGCCATTAATTGGTATTGGTGGTGTAAACAGAAAAGTAGTATTTGGTACTGCTTGTCAACAACCTGATGGACGTTGGGTAGAAAGAGATAGTAATGGACGAACAAATTAAATTATTAAAAGCAAGAGAAAAGATTATAATACAAGAATTAGAATTTAGTCCTCTTAAAAGTTTAGAAAACGAACTCTATGAACTAAGAGATACTTTAGAAAAACTTGAAAACAAAGAGCCTTTAATTTATAATCAATATGATGCCTTTGATAACAAATGGACAAAGAATATAATTAAATATGAGTAGTAACTTAAAAAAATTACCAGAATTTTTAAAACCATTCTTTATAGAACTTAAAGATACAACTATCTTTATACTTACTGATATTTTTAACTATATCAAAGATATGTTACCTAAAAAACAAATGGTGTATTCTTGGAGATTTAAGAGAACAATACCTAATTTTAAAAGATATTTTTTAGTAATACTTCTTATATACTTTTTATTGGCTATATTCATATCAAGAGCTACTGCTAATGAGAAGTTTATAATGCCAAAAGGTAATATTACAGAAGAAGAAAGAGAACCACTTAAAAGAGTGAAACAAGAACAAAATAAAGTATTATACGATACAGTAAGAGGTTACGAACCTAAAAAAGTAGATGACCAATATTGTTACGTAAAGATTGAAATTAAACAAAACGGTGACGATATTATTAAACAAGAAATTCTGGAATGTGCAGACGGTAGACGAGGCATTAATACGCCGGGCTATTGGGATTTATTTGCACAATTTTACTATAGAGATGTATCAGCACCTGAATATTGCCGATATTATAGTAGACCAAATCACGTCTTTAAATCGTTCGGAAAGACGTGCCTTAACAAGAACGGTGAATGGGAGGTACAATAATGTTTAAAAACATTATTATATTAACTCTCCTTTGGATCATACTATTTGATGTGTCTAGTAAAGAGTTTTTTGGATATATGCAAAAGGGGCTTGACAAAACACAAGAATTAGTATATGATATTAAAAGGAGTACAAAATAAAACTATATGATGATAAGAACAGTAATGATAGTAGCAACCGGCCTTATATTAGGTGCTTGCTCTACTTCAACATACCAGATAAAAGCTGAATCTGAAAAAATTTTAGATACAGTGCCATCTTGGTATATGATGGACTTCAAAGAAAAGAAAGCTTGTAATGTTAATTCGCAAGATATTAACGAGAAGCAGTGTATCTTTGGTGTCGGTACGTCAGTATCACCAGACCTTGGTTTAGCAATTGAGAAAGCAAAGATGATTGCAAAAGCTGAAATGGCAGATATAATTAAAGGCGAAATGAACAAACGTTCTAAACAGTTTATAACAGAACTTGGTAAGAACGAAACTAAGAGTGTAGTAACAGATGTTGAATCTACTCTTGTAAATATAATTGAAAATACACCTGTAAGAGGTTATGAAATATTTGCTCAAGAGGTAACTTCAACTACAAAAGGTTACTATAGAGCTTGGATTGGTCTAAGATTGCCTTTAGGTGAATTTAATAAGATGTATAACTACACAATAAATGAAGTAGTTGACTCTTATAACTTAAAACAAAAAGCAGATCAAGCTTTCAAAGAAACAGTAAAAGATAAAACTGTACAATAATATGAGTGATATATCTCAAATTATTATATACAGTAAAGACAACTGTGGATATTGTGTAAAGGCCAAATCGTTATTAAATAACCTTGGCCTTACCTACATAGAAAAAAAATTTGAAGATTTTAAAAATATTGAAGCACTATTTGAAGATGCTGGTAAACAAGTAAGATCAATGCCTCAAATAAAAATAAATGGCGAATTAATAGGTGGTTATAATCAACTAATAGAATATCTAATGGATAAAAAATTAGTTAACTTCAAAGGTGAACCTATTAAGTAATGAACTTACATATGACTGATGATAAAATTATTTTATTTCCAACAGACAGAATTGTTAATAAAGAAACAGCAAGACAAAATCCTGAAGGAAGTGAAAAGGTAAGAGTAGATAGAACAAAAGAATTTGTAGAAGGAAATGTAGATGAAATAGCTATGAATATACTACGACAATTCGTAGAAATGGCTATGATGACAGATAAACCAGAATTTACAAAAGACTTTGGATTATTAGTAGATATGTTAAGAGGTATGATATATAGAGATTTTGACGTAACACACCCAGCACAAAGACTTGCTGATAAAATTGTAGATGTAAAAATTACAAGATTTGGCCCACAAGTTGTAATTGATTATAATAAAGTGTTGCCAGAAGAAAATCACAAACCACACAAACCATTAAACAAAGATATTAAAGATGAAATTAAAAGAAGAAATGATGGTTGGACAGACTTTGAAGCAGATTTTGATTTACCTGAAGATACAAATGACAAGTAGATCACACGAAATTCCTAATGGAATCGCCGTCGCCGGTTGTAAAATAGCCAACACAAGGAGAAACTAATGTTAAAAACATTAAAAAGAGCTCTTGCAAGTGGCAAGACTTCAAAAACACAAAGAGTATTAGAGTTACTAGAAACTGGGAAATCAGTATCTTGGAAAACTTTAAGAACTAAATTTGATCTAACATCGCCAAGAGCTATGGTAGATAAATTAAGAGCAGCTGGTAATATGATTTATATTAACAAAACTGCTCAAGGTACTTCATATAGACTTGGTGCACCATCAAAAGCGATCATCGCTGCTGGTATCAAAAAACTATACGGTACTTCATACGCTTACAATGCGTAATTAGTTAAATGATGGAGGCGAGAAATATATAACGCTCGCCTCCGTTACAAAATAAAATGATACTAGTAGACCTAAATCAAGTTTTAATATCAAACCTTATGGCACAGACCAGAGGTAAATCGGATATTAAACCAAATAAAGAAATGATTAGGCATATGGTCATTAATTCATTAAGAGGTTTTAATTTAAAATTCAAAGAACAATATGGCACTATGGTATTATGTGCTGACGCAGGTGACCCTTGGCGTAGAGATATTTACCCTAATTATAAACACGCTCGCAGAAAAGGCCGTGTAGATTCAGACACAGATTGGGATAACATATTCAATTGTATTACAGAAATCAAAAACGAAATTGCAGAAAACTTTCCTTATGTAATGATGTACATAGAAAAGGCCGAAGCAGATGACATTATAGGTGCATTGGTGTTTAACCATACAAATGAACCTATTATGATTATCAGTGGTGATAAAGACTTTATACAATTACAATCAAATACAAATGTTAAACAATATAGTCCTATACAAAAGGTATTTGTAGGTGAAGGTTTAGATCCTAAGAAATTTTTACACGAACAGATTATAAAAGGTGACCGTTCAGATGGTATACCTAATATATTAAGTCCAGACGACATCTTTTTAACAGGTGAGAAACAAAGACCTATTAATAAGAAACGACTTGAAGAATGGGCCAACGTTAGTAATATACCTCTTGGCAGTGAAACCAGTAAATATTACGAGAGAAACAAACGATTAATAGACCTTTCTTGTATGCCAAAAGAGCTTGAAAGAACTATTATAAATACATATAGAGAGTATAAGATACCTAACAGGTCCAAACTGTTACCTTATTTTATGCAACACAAACTAAAAGCATTGATGACAAACATTGGTGATTTTTAATATTCGGATATTGGAGTAATTATGGAACAAGAAACACCTAGGCACTCAAGCCTAATGAGTAAAAAAGGAATG
>Ga0208235_1000364_pt1 | contig 10824 bp, 16 predicted proteins | sample LakMenEpi22Oct12_FD_150727 | JGI IMG/M metagenome (GOLD analysis project Ga0208235, IMG submission 150727) | Freshwater microbial communities from Lake Mendota, WI - 22OCT2012 deep hole epilimnion (SPAdes) | ecosystem: Environmental > Aquatic > Freshwater > Lake > Epilimnion/Euphotic zone ... | reverse complement strand
TATAGCAACTATAAAATATGGTAGTAAGTTTTCTACTAAAAGCGTGTATGGAAGAATAAGTAACTTAAATACTAATATTTTAGTAGATAGGTTACCCACTGGAAAACTTGTGGATTATTTAAAAGAGAAACATGCTTACTCTTCTTATATATTTAAATTTGATGACACCCCTGTTGTATTATGGATGAAAGACCATAAAGGAGAAATTAAAAATACCAATGAAGCACATAAATACACTTGGTATCACATTTTAGATTTAGAAGATATTCCTAAAGAAGATTGGGGAGCATTAATAGAAGATGCTCAAAGATTGGAGAAAGAATATGTAGCTAAGTGTATAGACTACAGAAATTTTGAAATTCCTAAAGAATGGCTGGAAGCAAGAAAGGTTAGATATAAATCTGAAGGAAAGTTGTTAAATAAACAACAAGGAGAGATTACATATTACACTACACGAAATAAAGAATATGGTGGTAGAATGTTTGATAAAGGAACTAAGGATATTTCAAAACTTGGTAAAGAACATCGTTTAGTATTATATTTTGCTCCAGAAGATAAGGAAAGGGCTTTATATTGGGATAGTATATTTGATAATCTAAAAGTTAAAAAATATAATAATGTTAGTGTAGTATTAATTAATAGCAGAGAACAGAAATATGTTAAGCATCTTCAAAATTATAAAAACGAAAAAGAATTCATGGAAACAAACAAATTCAAAAAATTAGCTACAAAATTAAAAGCTGAAAAGGTAAAGAAACAATATTCAACAATATTGGATAGTGCAGAATTCTCTGCTATTATAGAAACTCTAAGACAGAATAAGAAAGATGTTATTGAAAGGATTCAAACATATATTTATGATGTGAGTGGTAGTGTAGCTGAATATACAGTTAATGACATGTTAAAAATATGTGAAGAGAATAATCTTTGGGATATGAGTATAATGTCAGATATTAAAGAGATGGAAAAGCTTACTAAGGAGTTTGAATTTCTACAATTTTTAAGAATTCCGAGTAGATATACAAATGATGAAGAAGGAAAGAAAGTTTTTGCAAAGCATGTAGCTCAATATATTCTTTTTAATAAGCTTTATAAGAATGATTTTGAACAGTTTGAAATTTGTGTGAAAGCACCCTTAGAGGAAACATTTATTAATGAAGGAGAACTTATTCCTGAAGAAATCTTAGAAATGGTATGAAATACGTAAAAGGAGAATTATACGCAACAACAAAATTTACAGATGCAACTGTAGTATTTTTTGAAGATACAGATAAGGAAGTAGAGATATATTGTACAATACATGAACAATGGGATGAAAATACTGGATGGGAAGGATTTAATGTTTATGTAGATAATACAGAAGATATTCCAGAAGGTTATACAGAAGAACAAGTAATTGATTTTGTAAAAGAAAATTTTAATAATTAAAAAACAAGCTATGAACTTTTTTAAAAAATTATTTGACTTCGGTAGAGAAGAAAGAAAAGAGATACTTTCTAAATTAAAGAATTTAGAAAATAAAATGAATAATGGGAATAGTACTAATTCAGCATTTATAGGAGATATAAATAAATTAGAACAAAAACCTTATAGTGCAATAAGGCAAGTGGATAAAACTGTTATTGTAGTGTTATATGATGAAGAAAATCCAATTTTAACAGCTACAGATGTACCAGATACATTCTATGATAATGTTAAGATGTTAAAGACAAAGAGAGAAGTTAAAGACTTTTTTAATTCTTTCAATTATAAAGAAGAAGTTAAAGATAAGGATTTACCAAAAATTACTAAAGATGACTTCTATGTTTTAAGGAATAATCCAGATTTTGTAATACTTGGTAATAGAGTAGAACTAAATGGTATTCATGTACCTATTCCAGATGTTGTATTAGCTGAAATTATTTCTAATAGGGAAGAACGTATATTATGTGATGAATCATTAAAAGAACAGTATGATAAACTTGATGATTACTATAATCGTTTAATATATTTCTGGTGCTGGTTAGCAAATAATCCTATTCAAGATAGAGATGATGTATTACGTTATTGTATAAATAATGATATTCGTATTTCTCCAATGGGTAATATTATTGCTTATCGTAGAGTGGTATCATGGAAAGATGAAGTTGAAGAAGTGTTTAATGTAGAACTACAAGATTTTGTTAATGAAGAATACTATAAGATTGTAAAGAAGTGGAAGAAGAAAGCAAGTGATTATAATGTTTATAATGATAACCCTTTTGTTTTAGTTCATGTAAATAAACAAAATCATGGTTACAATAATTATGTAGGAAATCTTGCTGATTTAAAAGCTCAAGGTTGTGAAAAAGAAGTAGTGCAATTATATACTTCATGGCACGATAAGGGTAAATATGTATTTCCAATTCCAAGTTTGTATAAGATTAATAGCGATGAAGTTGACTTAAATGCTGATAACTGTCATTCTGGAGGCATTCACAACTGCTCGGTACACTACGATTACAGTAGTTATGGTGATACGCCTGTTGTAACTTTGGTAAACCCTGCAAAATGCATAATGGTAACACCAACTTATGAAAAACAAAAATTTCGTGTTTCTGAAATGTATATTGCATGTATCAATCCAAATGAACAAGGTGTACATATAGATGAGAAGCTATTAGAAGAAGCTGATAGGGTATATTCTGATATGGGTATAGAAGAACTTAAAGAAGCATGGAAGAATAAATCATTGGATACATTTAGTATTGAAGATGAAGTTCCTGAAACTTCTTTGAAGGATGTTCAGAATATAATTACCATATTGCAGAATCGTATTATAACAATTAATTAACTTAAAACAGCACTCCCTTGAAATATAGGGAGTGTTTTTATTATGAGACAAATACAATTAGAAGACTGCATAATAAGAATTGCAGAAAGTTTAAAATTACCTGAATTGGAAATAGTTTTAGCACTACAAGATAGTTTTCAGGGAGTTTTAAATAAAGAACAGGAAGAAATATTAGAAGAGCTTTATTGGGAATTTCATTAAAACATATTATGGACGTATATTACGAAATAGAAGATATTCTCTATTTTAGAGATAAGTTAGAAGAAATAGAACATTCATTATTATTTGATGAAGATGCTTCTAATATATTAGTTAGGAGTATAATTAAAGAATTTGATAAACATTTTAATATTAATCATGAATTATTTTGATATAGATGATAGTACACATATACACTATCCAGATAAAATAGAAGTTAAAGAACAAAAAGCTCCTACTGATGATAGTATAAGATTACTGAATGAGTTTCAAGAAAAAGCATTAGACAATATTATTGCAAAAGTTAAAGTGGATAATAACATAGTTAAGGGTGAAATATTTTTAATTAAAAATTTTATGGCTTTTAATTATAAAATTATTGTTAAGTTTAAGATTAATGGAAATGAATTTGTAGTTGAGAAAGAAGTAGATAATTATAAGTTTGAAAAAGATACTGGTAAAGTACTCACATGTTCTTTAGAAGAAGAAGCTAAACATGTTATATTATACTTTTGTTTAAAGATATTAGCAAAAGATTTATTTGAGCATACTTGGGGAAATGAATTACCAGATTATGCTGTTAAACAATTTATAAAACAATAAAATGAAACCATTTAAAATACCTGTTACTTGGGAAGTGTATAGTACTATTGAAGTATATGCAGATTCTTTAGATGAAGCTATAGAAAAATTTGATAATCATGAAACAGAAGATGGTTATAGTCTTCCTATAGAATCAGATTATGTAGATGGAAGTTTTGAAAGAGCAGATTATGAATTTTGTTTAGTTATAAATCATTTAGAATGAGAGATATAAGATTATATTATTATGATAACGGAACATTAAAAAAGAATGGTAGCAGAAAAGGTGAACATTTATTTGAATCAATAGAGCAACTTAAAAATTATTTAGAAGATAAAAGAAATAATTCATTACGCTTGAAAAAATTTTATAATATTGTTCAATTTGTAATAGTAGAATACTTTGATAAATATAAATCAAAAATAATAGAAGTGATATGAGTAGATTTAAACCACAATTTACAAGCTATTCTTATAGTGATTGGGGAGAACCATTTTCTAAAAATACAATTAGGAAAAAGAATTATCGTCTTTTAAAAGAAGAATTGAAAAATGAACTCTTAAAAGGAGAATGTGCTTATTGTATAGTAATAAGGAGTAAAAGAGGAGAATGGGGAGAATGGTTTGAAAAATGGGAAAATAAAGGAAATAAGATTGTAAAACTTAAAGAAGGATGGATGTGATGAAATTTGAAATAAGCGGATTTGATATAAACCTATGTTCAGATTGTGATAATATCTATGATATTGATAATTTTATTATGTCATGGGGAAGTGGATTATCTGAAAAAGGATACAATAAAGTAGAAGATTCTATTGATAATAGAAAGAAAGAATGGAGTTTTGCTAAAATATATTTTTGGTGTGACATTTCTGGTTGGGAATATTGGGTAAAAGAAAGGCAAATGGAAGATAACTATATAGTTTGTAGTATAGAACTATTAAAACCTCTAACTAAAAAGAGGTTGAAAATTATTGAAAATTATTTATTGGAATCAGAAAATTATTTTAACAAATTAATAAGAGATGTAGATGATTAAATTTAATTATAATAGTGATGTAGTACAAGAGAATTTGGAAGAGATGCTCCTTGGAGTGTCTCTTTCTACTTACATAGAAGGTATAAAGTGGTATTGGGAAGCACACAACATTTGTCAGGACTTAGCTGATATTCATAATATCCCATTAGAAATAGTAGTAGGAATGTTAGCAGCATTGTCACCTCAAAAGAGTTGGGAACATAATTTAGAATTAGTAAAAGAAGCTTTAGATAGTAGATGTGATTATATTAGACATACTAAAATGATGTCTGGAAAAGCTACAATGATATATAATTTTACTCATCTTTATAAAGATAGGAAAGGTTTTATAGAAAGGATGTTAGGTGGACCAAAAATAATTAGTTTCTTTAACAATATTTTAAATCCATATGATAATACATATGTTACAATAGATACACATCATATTTCAATTTGTACAGGTTTAACAAAACTTAAAACAGTTACAGAGAAACAATATGAATTTTTAAGAGTGGAAACTCTTAAATTTGCTAAGAAAAATAAGTTATTAGGAAATGAAGCTCAAGCAATATTATGGACACATTACAAAACAAACAAATAAATTATAAGACACATTCTATCATTTCTGACCTTGAAACTCCAAAGGGTTGTTTTTTAGCATCTTTTTTTGATATTTCAGAAAAGAAGTGGTATGATTTCTTAATTAATCAATATCAGAATGATTTATATAGTCTTTGTAAGTTTTTAAATGATAGAAAGGATTATTACTATTTTGTTTGGTATAATGGAATAAACTTTGACCAGCAAATAATAGAATATATACTTAGTAATATTGATAATTTTTCAACTCTAACTAATTTAGAAATATCTACAAAGATATCAGAATTTGGTTCAGATTGTATTGAAAGACAGAATTACAATATATTTTCTTCTTATAAAGAAGAGCATTTTACATTGCAAGTATTAGATTTACCAAGAATTTGGCATTTCTTCAATGAGAATAAGAGAGTAAGTCTAAAGCAATTAGAATTTGAAGTTAGGTCTCCAATTATTGAAAACTTTGATATTGATGTAAATCAAATTGATTTTACTCCAGAGCAAGTGGATAAGTTAATATTCTATTGTCATAATGATATAGATAATACTTATACTCACTTCCTTTATACAATTGGTGAAACAGACCATCCACAATATGAAGGAAAAGATAAAATTAAAGATAGATTTATTATAAAAGAAGAAGTGGGGCTGAATTGTTTAAATTGGGATGATGTTAAAATAGGTGCAGAGTGGAATAAGAAGGATTACATGGAAATGTCTGGAAGAGATGAAAAGGATTTAAAACCAAAGAAAAGAAATACATTCTATGGTAAGAAATATAAAACATTCTTTCCTAAAACAGCTAAATTTACTACAAAAACAGTTAAAGAATTTGTAAATAAAATTGGAGAGACTACTATACTTCCTAAAAAGGATGGTGAGAAAAAACAAGAATTTTTACATAAGTTTAATAATGAATTATCTGTAACTATAGCTAAGGGTGGTATTCATAGTAATGAGCTTCCAAGATATATAGAACCATTAGATGATGAAGAATATATTCAGTGTGATGTAGGTTCTCAATATCCAAATGCTATGAGAAAGTTTGGTGTATATCCAAGGCATTTAGGTAAAGAATGGAACCGTATGCTTGTTGGTAAGATTCAAAGAAGGTTATCATTCAAACAACTTTATAAAGATACTAAAGAACCTAAGTATAATTCTCTACAAGAGATGGGTAAACTAAGTCTTAATGGTGGTGCTTATGGTAGATTGAATACTAAGGGAGATTGGCAAGAAGACCCTTGTGCTATGATGCAAGTTACTGTAGGATGTCAATTAGAGATTCTTATGATTATAGAAATTCTTTTAGAAAAAGGATTTAGAATAGTGAGTGCTAATACTGATGGCTTTGATGCTATTGTAAAAAAGAATAGAAGGGATGAATTCTTTAAAATTCTAAAGGATATAGAAAAACAAATTGATAATGTAGAACTTGGTAACTTTGAATATACTGTTTTTGCATGGATAGCTCAAACTTCTGTCAATGATTATATTGCAAAGAAGATAGGTGAATATGCAAATGGAGTATTTATACCACATAAGTCAAAGAGGAAGGATGATGATTTAAAAGTGAAGGGGGATTTTGAATATTACAAAGAGTTAAATAAAAATACTTCATTCTCTATTGTACCCTTGTGTCTTCAAAAGTATTATAATGAAGATGTAGAAGTTGATGATTTTATAAATAATCACAAGGATATTTTTGATTTTTGTGCAAGAAGCAATTCTGGAAGTACTTATACTCATATTGGATATACATATAAAGATGGAAAAAGTACAGAATCTAAACTTCCTAAGTTGATTAGATATTATGTTTCTAAGGATGGAGTGATTATTAAGAAGAATGTTAAAGATAAAACTTTAACAAATGCTAATGATATGGAAGTTCAACCTGCTGAATTTAAGAAATTGGTATGTAACAAACTCCTTCCAGAATCTCATGAAGAACATTTATCAAAAGTGTATAGACAATGGTATATTGATAAAGTGATGGAAATTATAACTAAGATTAAAAAACAAAAAAAGTCTGTTAAACAAGTGTTTAAAGACCCAAATCAGATTAGTTTATTTAACTAAATATTAACAAAATAAAGAAATAGTATTAATATATGGAGAGTAATTGTTGGTTAGATTTAAGTGGAAAATGTCTTTACGATGTTCCTATCGGTTATTATGGTTATATTTACAAAATATCTGTAATAAAGCATAAGAGTATTCCTAAAGAACTTTGGGGAAAGTGTTATATAGGAAAAAAAGCATTTACTCATGCTACAAAGAAAAAAGTTAGTAAAAAAGTAATTAAAGAGACAAAAACAAGACAAAGAGTTGTAAGAAGTACTAAAGATTCTGGATGGCTTCAATATTTTGGCAGTTCGAAAGAACTTTTGGAAGATATTAAAACTTATGGAAAAGAGTATTTTAAAAGAGAAATAATTTGTTTCTGTAAATCAAAAGCTGAATTAACATACTTTGAAGCTTATTGGCAATTTATGGAAAGAGTTTTATTAATAGATTCTTATAACAAATGGATTTCTTGTAAAGTTTATAAACACTTATTAAATAAATAAATTATGATAGATTTTAGTATAGTACATAGTAAAAGTGTAAGACATACATTTGAATTTATTAATCATTCTACAGCCAGTATTATACAATTAGTATTTAATGACGAATTAGATGAATGTAAAAAAGAAATTTGGTTTGATTACCAACAATTTTTAGAATTAGCAGATTTTATTGAACAATTAAAAGAAAAATAATTATGAGCAATTTACCACAAGGAGCAGAACATGATATTAATGCTCCATATAATGAATTAAAAATAGAGAAGTATTACAGAGATGTAGAAGTGATATTCTTTTTAGAAAGAACTGAAACAGTTAGAGTGGAGTGTAATATTGATACAGATGAGATTTTACAAGAAGCTAAAGAAGCAATTGATAATGTAGGAACATATTTAGCTAAGAGTTTGAATTTGGAATATGTAGATTATGATTTTGAAAACAGGAATGATAAATTTGAAAAATGAGTAAAAGCAGTAGATTAAAAACACAGGAATTACAAGCAGAAAATACTATAGAAGGATATAGGCAAATTGATAGACTTTCTTATAGCGATTTGAAGAAGTTTGGTAAAGATAAAAAAGAGTATTACAAATTAAAAGTACTCAAGGATGTAGATGCAATTGAAAAAGATGAAAGAGCTAAAGCAGCAAGCCCATATATACGTATGGGTAATCTTATTGATATTCAGTTAACTGACCCTGCAAATTTTCATAATCTCTTTGTACGTACAGAAGCATCCGTTCCAAGTGGACAAATGCTCACACTTACTAATTTTCTTTTTGATTATACAGTTAGAGATATGGAAGATGGTGTTTGTACAAGTGATTTCTCCAGCCGTTTTTCAGAAGCATATAAAGCATTATGTGAATCTAATGGTGGTTCTGTAAAAAGTAAGGAAGATACATTTTACACACGTTTTGAAGTAGAAGGAGAAGAATACTTTAAAGAAAAGTTAAACTCTATTGGAAAAACCATTATTACATTAGAAGAAGAACAGAAAAGTGACTCTATAGTACAAGCTTTAAAGAGTAGTGTAGGTACAAGAAATGAAGTGTTATGGCAAAATAAAATTGTGAAGTATCCAATTCTTTTTGATGTATATGGTTTACCTATGAAAATGGAATTAGACCAAGGTAGAATAGATGATAGTGTTAAAAAGATATACTTGGATGATTATAAAGTGTCATCCTTTATAGATAATTTCCAATGGAATTATTTGGATGATGGATATTATTTGCAAAGCAGTTTATATTTTTTCGGAGCAGTGCAACATTTCAATGACCATCCAAAATATAAAGATTATGAAGTGGTTCCTGAATTTAACTTTATTGTATCTGATTATAACAACTACATGCAACCCCTGTTATATAAGGTTACAGAAGATAATCTTCATGGTGGTTGGACTGGTTTTAAAGTTGGGAATAAAAGATATAAAGGGATACTACAATTAATAGAAGAATTACAGTTTTCTACAGAAAATAATCTTTGGGATATGAGTGTAGAGAATTTTAGAAATCAAGGAAAAATTACAATACCAAACTTTGAATTAATTGAATCATGAATAAATTATTAAAAGAGATTGAAAATTATATGAATCATGATAGTAGTAAATAAAATGATTTGTCCTGACGGACATGTATAATAAAAAAATAAATTTGGTTAATATCTTATAATGTTGTATATTAGTACTGTAAAGTACCAGTTTACTAATATTAAACTTATTAATCTTCATTTTAAATTCACGTACTGGTACTACGTGTTTTAATTTGAAGATTTTTTATTTATGAGATACAATGAGTTAACTTTGGAAGAATTTAAAATTAGATTTTATAAAAATTTTCCTAAATCCAATTTAGAAATAATAAAAATTTCTAATAAAGTAAATAGTCAAAATTCTAAATCATTTATAATTGTAAAAGATGAAAATGATAATTTGTATGAAGTGCTTAAAGCAAATTTATTAAAGTATGGAAAAGTTAGTCCTTTTTCATGTTTAAATAAATTATCTCTTTTTGAAAAAGAATTATTTAAAGTTTTTCCAGATTATAAAAATTATTATGAAATAGCAAATGAAAATATATTAACCGAAAAAAGAGAAAAAGAATATATAATAGTAAAAACTAAATATGGTTTATGTAAAATTAAAAAATACCATTTATTAAATAAAGTTATACCATCTATACAAACTGCATTAGATAAAAATAAATACTTCATAAATCAAGCAAAAGAAATTCATGGTGATACATATAATTATAGTAAATTAAATTATAAAAATCAAGAAATAAAGATTTCGATAATTTGTCCTATTCATGGAGAGTTTAAACAAACTACTAATTTACATTTAGTAGGAGGAGGATGTCCTAAATGTGGATTTGAAAAATTAAAACAAATTAATTCAGAGAATCCAGTTGGTTGGAGTTTAACAAATTGGGAAAATGCTGGTAAGAAAAGTAAAAATTTTGATTCTTTTAAAGTTTATATTATCAAATGCTGGAATGAAAATGAAGAATTTTATAAAATTGGTAGAACTTTTTTAAAAACAGATAAAAGAGCACATAGTATTCCTTATAATTATGAAATTTTAAAAGAAATTAAAAATGAACCTGATTATATTTTTAAATTAGAGCAAAAATTAAAGAAAATAAATAAAGAAAATAAATACATTCCTAAAATTAAATTTGATGGAATGCAAGAATGTTTCTTTAAAATAAACATAAAAGATTTATGATAACAGCAAATATAATAAAATGTAACAATTGTAATGATATAATTCAGTCAATTCATAGACATGATTTCAATATGTGTAAATGTGGGAAATGTGGAGTTGATGGAGGAGTTTCCTATCTTCGTAGAATAGGAGAAAATTATACAGATATGTCTTTAGAAGATACAGATGACATTGAAAAACAAAGAGTCGTTGTAAAATGGGGCAAAAATAGAAATAAAGATGGAGAAATTCTTCCTAAAACCATATGGGTATTATTAAAAGAAATTGATGATGGTCATTTAGATGCTCTTATAAAATATTGGGAAGATAGAACTGAGAAGTA
>Ga0208235_1000362_pt1 | contig 10877 bp, 20 predicted proteins | sample LakMenEpi22Oct12_FD_150727 | JGI IMG/M metagenome (GOLD analysis project Ga0208235, IMG submission 150727) | Freshwater microbial communities from Lake Mendota, WI - 22OCT2012 deep hole epilimnion (SPAdes) | ecosystem: Environmental > Aquatic > Freshwater > Lake > Epilimnion/Euphotic zone ... | reverse complement strand
TCATCGGTATCGAACGCGAAGCCGAATACATCGAGATCGCTCGGGCTAGAATTTCCGCTGAGGCTGACAAGCCAAGGCAATTGAGTTTGTTTTGATCCTTCTCAGGTCAGTTCGCCTAGGCAATGGTGCTTGCTCTTTGAACATTGCAGCAAGAGTCCGGCCAAATGAACTGGTGCGCGGTACGAGCCGGCCTAATCAGCTAATCGACCGTCGGTATGCAAGTGGCTAATCTCCACACTGCTTACCACAGGGTCGCTCGTTCGAGAGGGCGGGCGGCTCTTTTGTGTTTTTGTTTCGATGGTTTTTTGGAGGGTGGATAGATGATTAAAGAGTTACTAAGCAAAGCAGAAAGCAGGATCGTATTGGCTTGCGATGTGTCTTTTGATTTCGATCCTAGCGATGGGTTTTTCTTAAAAGTTCAAAAGGACGATTGGAGTAACTTTTTTACGAGAACAAGCAATAAGCGTTGGAGATATAGACAAGCCCATTTTTGCTCCATTCATCTTATTACTGAGGCTATTTTTGATTGGCCTAGCGATGTTACCGACGATGAGATCAAGCTAATGGTTCAAATAGTCGAGTTGCTAGGTAACGCTATGGATGCAGCTTTTGCAGGTCACGCCGACTGGAGGCATAAAGTTGAAACGAGGAGAGTTGGGGCTGTCCAGTTTGCCTACAGCAGATCATCAAGGCAAACCGCCGAAAAATCTTTTTTGTATTTGATGAGGCACACAAACGGGTTAACAAAAATTGGCAGGGCAGTAAACCCAGAGGCGAGAGAGAAAACATTGCAGGCCGAAGATCCTAGACTCGAAATGATTTTTTCATCGGATGGGATCGGTCATTATGAGCGTAAACTGCATCAGGTTTTCGCCGACTTCCGAAAGCGTGGAGAATGGTTTGATCTTGATGAGCATCATGTTGAATGGATTAAGTTTTTCTTTACTGGTTTCAAGGTTTTGTAGTGTTTCCGAAGCGTGAAAACATGGATAAAATGATGGCGTTGGTTGCTACCCAACGCAAAACAAAAACAATCCCAGCCGGTTTCTGTTGGCGCGTCTGCGCCAGGGGTAGCAGCCTGAATACCGGCTGGGATTTTTCTAAGGAAGGGTCAAGCTGCTATGGCCGGTGATTGGATAAAGATGAGAACGGATCTCTACCGGGATCCCAAAGTTTGCCTTATGGCCGAGAAGCTTTTGGGCGTAACGTGTGACGGGATTAGTAACGTAACGCGTAACGTAACGCGTAACACCATGCGTAACGCTTGCGTTGGTGCGTTGTTATCGGTGTGGGGCGTGATGCGACATCGAGGAGTGCGTAACGGCGACGATCTAGCCTGCTATGGCGTTGGTCTTTGGGTGCTTGATGACATCTCCGACATGCCTCTTTTTGGCGATGCGATGGAGTCCGTTGGATGGGTGGTTGAAAATGATCAGGGGTTGATTTTCCCAAGGTTTTTCGACGAATACAACGTCGAGCCGGACGGGAAAAACAAGTCCAAGAACGCCGAAAGGCAAGCCCGGTACAGGGAGAAAAAGCGACTTGGAGTCGACGCAAAAAGTAACGTAACAAGTAACGTAACGCGTAACGTAACTGTTACGCCTAGAGAAGAGGAGAGGGAGAGAAGAGAAGAAATAAATCCCCCTTTATCCCCCAATGGGGGAAAGACCACTGAGGAAGAAAAACCAAAAGCCAAGAGGAAACCATCCGAGACTGTCGGAGAGTTCCAACCTCCTAAGAGACTCGACACTCCGGAAGTAAGACAGGCTCTAGCAGACTTTGAGTCAATGAGACTCAGAACAGGCAAGCGCATCAAGGATCGGAGCAATGTTTGTCGAGGTTGGGATACTCGGTTTGTCGATGCTAAGCATCTCCTAGCCTGCATCGATGTTGCGATCTCAAACGAGTACCAAGGCATCAGCCCTGATTACATCGATCCGTCGAAGGTGCTCGAAGCAAAGAAACCATCACTCTGGGACACAGCTAAGAAATACTAAGCCATGACAGACCAAGACCTAAAGGACGAAGAAAGCTTGATGGGTGCGTTAATCGTTTCGCCGGAAGCGATCTACACGGCTCAAGAGTTTGTTACAGCTAAAGACTTCATGAGCACAGGGTTTGCCGATGTATTCTTGGCGATCCAAAGTTTGCTAGCCAAGTCGGTGCCGTTGAATATTCAGACGATTTCAATCGAGCTTGATCGGGTTAAGGTAATCGACAAGATCGGCGGCATAACAAGGCTCGCTGAGTTACTCAAGAATGGTTTGCCTCATCACACGGCCTACTATGCCGAACAGGTCGCCAAAGCTTCGCAGAGGCGGCGTTTACGCATGGCGATTGCCGACTTGCATAATCAAGCACAGTCTCCAAGCTTTGAGCCTATAGAGCTTGCAGGCCAGCTATCGTCAGCGTCAACACTCATCGATGTTGGCGGTAAGGATCAGAAATCGATCGGTGTTGTTCTGTCTGATTTCTTGGAGGATTGCGAAGTCAAGCGACAGCAAGGACACGTTGCGGTTATGCCTACGGGGCTCAAAACGCTCGACGAATCGCTTTTCGGTGGCTTGCCATCGGGCTACATCACAATCGGAGCAAGGCCGTCAATCGGTAAATCGGCGGTAGGTGCTGAGATCGCCTTGAGGCCGGCTAGGGATCGAGCCGAACCTACGTTGTTCATCAGTCTCGAAATGAGTTTCCGTCAATTCGCTTTGCGTTTTATGTTGCGAGGAACAACGCTCGACGCAAAAGACCTCAACAGGCTGACCTATACCGACAGCCAACTGTCCGAAATGCTCAAGATCGCAAGCGACTTTCACGATTGCCCAATGGAATTTTGGCATCGGCCAGGGGCAAGCATCGCAGCGATTGAAGCTAGGATTAGATCCGATATCGCTCGACGAGGATGCAAGCTTGTTGTGATTGACTATATCCAGTTGATAAAGGCTCCGAAGGGTATCTATGATCGGCGGTTGCAAGTGGGCCACGTTTCAAACGAGTTAGCAAGGATCAGTAAGCAGCTAAACATTCCAATTGTTGTTTTGGCTCAGGTCGGGCGAGCGGCGGAGGGCGAACCGCCAAAGCTTAGCGACCTAAAGGAATCAGGTTCCATAGAGGATGATTCAGACGTTGTTCTTTTGCTTCATCGAGATGATCGAGCGTCGGAAGATTTGAAAGTTTTGATAGCGAAGTTCCGAGACGGCGAGATTGCTAGTTGTGATCTCAAGATGCGTCGCGGTGCAGTTTACTCAAGTGAGGAAAGAAATGGGCAGTTCAATGACTGGTAGTGATAAAAGCAGAAGTATAGACGATCGTGAGCAATTCCGGCGATATGCTGAAGCGGCGTTAGCTGGTATCGATCACAACAATTTGGATTACGATGTGACGGCTAGAATGGCTTTTGGTCAAGCAACTGAGATGATGATGATGGAGAATTTCTATTTTGAGCAATATCAACTCCAAGCACTTGAACATGTTGTTGCGAAACAAAGAATCAAGCATGGCATTGAAGAACCAAGCGAACGATCGAAGGTGTTCTAATGAAACTTTCCGAATACTTTGCCAACATCGAGGATCTTAAATCCGAAAACAAAGACCTTCGCAAGCAGCTAGAGCGAACAAGCCGAAAGCTGACGGAATCTCAGGCAAGAACCAAAGAGTTGTTCGACGCACTCCGAGCCGTCGTCAACAAAGATCATCCAGCGTTAAGGAGGAAGAAATGAAAATTTTTATCCCAGGTGAGCCGGTGGCGCAACCACGGCCAAAGGTCTCGACGAAGAACGGCTTTCCGAGGGCCTACACAGAGCAACATCACCCCATTCATGCGTTCAAGCAGGCTGTTCAGTTGGCTTGGAAATCTTCGATCAATCGATGCTTGACAGGGCCAGTGTCAATCGAGATTGTTTGCTGGTACTCGCGACCGAAAGGCCATAGCAAGATTCGTCGAGCGAGTCGAGAACCTAAGATGAGCAGGCCGGACATCGACAACACGGCTAAGGGCATCCTCGATTCCTTGAACGGCGTTGCTTACATCGACGATGGGCAGGTCTACCGACTGACCGTTGAGAAGTGGTACGTCGGGCCAGAGGATAAGGTCGGAACGATTATTGAGGTAACCCAATGACGCAACGAAAAAACATCAGCCAACCCGATGAAGCTTGGGCGGCATGGAATCGAGCAGCGGCAAAAAAGGACATGACTCTAAGCCAGTTGATTTTCGAGGCAATGAACGAGCATCTTGGGCTATTCCTGACGCGCAAAACCAAAAGGCGGCCAAAGTCCAAGCCGGTGGCTCCGAAGCGGCAAAAGCGAAATTCGTGGCCCCGGTGATTGTCAAGCCCCCTGACGGTGGATAAGATGTTGGAAAGGAGAAAAATCATGAACTTAGGCGAACTTGTCAAAAGCAAGCGATTTTGGGCGGCGGCGGCTACGATTGCCGTTGTCGTTTTGAAGGATCGCGTACCGTTGTCCGAAGATCAGATCCAGCAACTTGTTTGGGTTATCGGGGCTTGGATCGTAGGCGATTCGGTCCGACCCCTGCCCAAGCCCGACGAGGTGGCATCGTGATTGGATTACCACGGCTCCAAGAGCTAGCCAAAAAGCACGAGTTCGATTTTGCTGACGCTTTCGAGGAAGCTGGCGGTAACACCAGGGCGGCTCGCAGAATCCTTCGGTCGAAACTTAGGGGCGTCTACGGCATCGACCCCGCGACGATTGCGATGATTTTCGCGTTGATTCAACTGGCGTTCAAGGTCTGGAAATGGGCCAAGGACAACGGCTATCTTTCGTCTTACAATCCGTCTGACGCCCCAATGGGGTACATCCTCCAAACGGCGTGGGATGCGGGCGAATTCGACGATGGTGACGACGAAAGCGACGACGAATAACCCCCCTAGCCAACCCGAACTTTTCCGATGTATGGGGCTCGGTGAGTTGGCAGGGGGCAAATACGGAGAGACGGATGAAAGCGAAACTAGAAAAATTGATACTGCAATTAACGCATCGGCTATGGAATCGGCAGATATCTAGGCTGATTTGCAGGGCCTACAGCGACGGCAAGATAAACTCTCGGCAACTGCATGAGATCCTGGCAGATTTCGACCCTACGCAAAAGCACAAGGTCTACTAGTGACGATGGCGAAGAAAGAAAACAACTGGATTCCTTGGGCTATCATCGCGGGGCTAGTCCTCTACGCGGCTAGCCAACAACCAAAGGGAGGGGGTGATCCATCTAAGCCTGCCGGGGTGACGGCCGTAGTCCGGTCGACGATTCCATCGATCAGGGCGGCTTACAAACAAGCCTTTCTCGATGCGGCGGCGAAGATCGAAGCGGGTGAAATCGCCAACCAAGAGCAATGGACCAAGTTCATCTCGGACAATGCGGGCGGCAAGAATCGCGAGGCTCTCGACAAGGTTTACTCGGCGATCGATCAATTAAATTTGCCGGTGACGTTCACTGGCAAGGAATCCGAGATAGCGAAAATCAATCGAGAAATAGCGGGGGCGTGGTAAATGACTGAAATCGGACTACTCACTTGGTACACCGTTCAATTGGTTCTATGGGCAGGGCCTTTGGGCATCGCGGCATTCTTGACAGCGATCGCGGCAGGATCGTTCTACGCAGGCTACTCGATGCGACCCAAGCGAAGCGATAAGCCGATGGGAGCCGCGAAACTTGATCATATCAAATACGATATACTTCCCAATGGAACACTAGGCCCAGGCGACCCAAGAGGGCTGGAGGGGCCGGAATGAAACGGGCAAGGCGGATATCGGCGGTTGTGGCTTACGTCTTCGTTTGGTTCGTGTTTCTGCCGTTTGCAGTTATCAGAGTGTCGACGGAATGGCTGGTTGATAGCTTGGCTATTCCCATGCTCGAAAGCCTGGAGGTAATCGCCAATGACGACTGAGTTCACAGGCTACGACCCGACAATCGAAAACCGCGACGAGATCCGAGCGACTTCGACCGAACTTGGGTTTCGCGTTGGCGATTATGCAGTCCCGGAAGAGATCGACCCTCGGCCATTGATGAGGCACGACAAGCAACTTAACATGAGTTCCTGCCAAGGGTTCAGTCTTGCCAATGCTTGCGAATATGTTTGGGCATTAGCCCAAGGTGGCTTTTCTGCCGAGCGTCAACTATCGACGCTATTCGCCTACCTCGAATCCCAGCGGCTCGACGGCGGCAGGCTATTTGGGGTCGATAAGGGCTCGACAATCAATAGCGGGCTAAAGGTAGCAACGACGATCGGAATGTTGCCCGAGTCGGATTTGCCCTATCGGACACCCTATCCAAACAACGCTCGAACGATCGTAACCGACGCAATGCGGGCTAAGGCAGGCCAGTTCAAAATCCGTTCGCATACTTGGCTAGATTCGTATGATGCAATCTTCCAGTATCTAGCTAGCGGCGTCGGCGCGGTTCACACCGGGACACTCTGGAATGATTCGTTCTACGCCAGCGATGGCGTACTCAGATCAATCAGCCTTCGCGGTGGCGGCGGACATGCTACGGCGTGGCTCGGCTACTCGAAACGCAAAGACTCCAAGGGCCGGAACTATATTTGGCGAATCAACAGCCACAACGATTCTTGGACCGAAATCGCCCCAGAGGTTATCGAGCAACTCTGTCGGCACGAACACACCACGATCGTCGGCGTATCGGATTTGTCTACGCCAGGGCCAAGGGCAGTATCTTGGAAGGAAGCGAAGCCACTAGGATGAACGAAAAAGGAGGGCCGGTAATCATGGTTGCTTTGTTGTTTGGATTGTTTTGGCTTTGTAGTGAACCGGCTAAAGATCCGACGCAATGCGATTTGACGGACTCGAAGCCGTTGATCGAGGAGGTGGCGAAGGCTAAAGACTCAATAATTCTTGACGCAGCAAAAGACGCGGCGGTTTCCATTTCGCTTGCTCGATCGCTCACAGAAAACCATATTGCCGACGCCAACAAAATGGTCGATCCCATGCCAAGCCCCTCGGACAAGCCCCACGAAAAGACTAAGCGCGAAATCCTGATTTTCGTCTCTGCGAATTGCCCCCCGTGCGATCGATGGAAGCGGTGTGAAATGCAACGTTTCATGGATGCGGGCTGGGCGGTCGGAATCGTCGAGGTTCATTCCTACGGGCTCACGCCGACCTTTGAAGTCGAGTCCGGCGATAAGAAAGTGACACTGAAGGGCTACACAACGCTAGAGCAAGCAGCGGAGGCGGTGCGATGAATCTATTGGCTCAACTGTCGCAAGAGGCTCAATTAGGCGTTACGACCGCACTGCTAACCACGATGGCGGGAGTAATCACAACGCTGTTTTTGTGGCTTATGAAGTCAAATGCAAAGACGCAAGACAACCTGGAAAAGCTTGCGATTGAAACCAAGGCAGACCTAAAAGAGTGCCGAGAGGATCGAGACGTTTTGCACAGCAAGTTCCATGAGCTGGCGATGCAAGTTGCTCAGGTGAAAAGGAATCAGTAGATGCAAGCACTAATCGACGAGCTTTCAAAGCCCGAATACGCTTCTATGAGCGACCAAGCGGCAGCGGACGCGATCAACGCCAAGACGGTGACGATTCGAAAGCCTGTTGACCTTTGGATGGTAGTAGAGCATTCGTCTCGGAACGGCTACAGGGCCAAGTTGGAGCTTGCAAGGACAAACGGCAATCATCCATGCCAGGAAACGGCAATCAACATTCTTGAGTACATCAATTCGCCAAGACTCCAAACGGTCGACATGGATTTGCCGTCTACGCGCGGGATGGTGCAAGCCTTGATTCAATGCCACTTCGCTACGCAAGCAATGGCCGATGAACTGCTAGCTTTGGCAGATCAGACCGTTCGATGGGTCGACCATAACGGCATCGGCACGCTAGGCGTCGGGTTGGTTCGCAATGCTCGAAAGAAAATGGGGGTCCAATAAATGCCCGACATCAAAATTGCCTACGGCTCAGCGTTTGACCTGACGATCACTTTGGCTAGTCTGGCTAGTGATACCAACCTGCTCGATGGTCGAGAATCGGCAGCGATCGACAACACTACCGATAAGATGCTTGACTACCTCGTCAGCGGCAAGATCACAACAGGGACAAGCCCAACGACAGCAAGATCAATTCAGATTTGGGCGGTTGCTTCCTTCGATGGAACAAGCTGGCCAGATGTGTTTGACGGGACCGATTCGGCTGAATTGATTAGCTTGGCAAACGTCAAAAACAGTTCGGTTTGCCGATTGGTCGATGAGTTATCGACGACATCAACTAGCAACGAGGACTACTATTTCGCAGGCGTTTCGATTGCTCGGTTGTTCGGCTCAGTGCCTCCTAAATTCGTTTTGTTCGTGACGCATAATACGGGCGTTGCACTTAACGCAACGGCAGGAAATCACGTTATCCGAGTCCAGCCAGTCTACAGGACCGTTTAATGCCAAGCCTACCACGATCGCATCGTATCGTTGGCAGATGGGTACCTTCAGCGGGCGCGACGGGCTTTCGTTTAGTCGATCGCGTTCGCTCGAATCATGGCACGCTAACCGGCATGGACCCGGCTACGGCATGGCAGGCAAGCGGTGGCAAGCTTGCGTTGGATTTTGATGGGACGAATGATTTTGTAAAGCCAGAAAATGTTCGCGGTGTAGGGACGGGGAACTTCAGCGTCCTTGCTTGGATCAGGCACAGCGTTTCGGCTCGGCGATACATGGTAGCGAGCAACTTGACTGATGCCTCAAGCGAAGGCCATTGGTTAGCCGTGCAAACGAATCAGATCTACTCGTATTTTGGGAGCGAACTAGCCGTCACAGCGACAGGCTTTACGCTCGCGGACAATCAGTGGCACTTAATTGGAGTAACTCGGGCCGGTACGACCGGCACGGCATTTGTCGACGGTAGGCAGATCGGATCGCCGCAAGCAATCGGTGGTTTTGACGCGGGGAAAGGCGTTTTTCGGATTGGTGCGAGAGGCGATTCCTTTATTCAAAACTGGCAGGGTCAACTTGACGACATTATCATCTACAACACCGCCCTAACTGCCAATGAAATACGCGAAATCTATCGGCTCGGGCGCGGCTACGGCGTATTCCCCGAGCCTGATTTTGATGAAGGGTTTGCAGCGGCATTTAACAGACGACGAAGAGTCCTACTAACGGCAGGGTGACATGCTAGCAAGACAATCCACAGCCTTAACCGTCATCGTCGGTCCAATCCTAGATTCCACAGGGGCAGAATACGCATCGGCGGTAATCGGCGATCTTTCGATCAGTAAGAACGGCGGAACGCTGACGGCAATGGCATCGGCAGCGACGCTTACCTATATCGACAACGGCATGTATACGCTTGTCACAACGACGGGCAATATGGACACGCTAGGAGCGGTTCAGGTCACTTGCAACAAGGCTACCTACCAGATGCCAAAAATGGAGCGAAACGTTGTTCCAGCGAGCGTTTACGATGCGATTATAGCTAACGCGACCAACACAACAGGCGGCTTACCAGCAGCAACCGGGACAATCTCGGCTCTTGCAGGAGCGGTAAGCACACTGACGGCCGGCGGCGTGAGGACTGAGTTGGCAACGGAGCTATCGAGTGTGGTGGCAATCAAGGACAAGACCGATTTGATTGTGACATTCCCGGCCAACTTTTCCAATCTTGATATCACCATCGGCGGTGGAATCGCCCAACTAGGGCCAAACGCACTTGCCCAAAATGACCTTTACACGCCGATTGCTCAGGCGAATTGGAACGCACTAACAACCGCGACATGGGCAACTAATAGCTTTGGGAAACAGATTCTCATTGGGGCTAGCACGCAGCGAACCGTTGCGGTGACAGGATCTCATCACGTTGCGGCAGTGCTCCACGATGCCGAACCGAATTCGATTCCCGAGGATGCTTTTGTTGATGGTGCGTTGTCGGCTCGGGCTTTGGCAGCGGATGCGCTTGGCGAAATAGCCGATGGCGTTTGGGATGAGGCAACCAGCGGACACACAACGGCAGGCACAACGGGCAAGGCTCTTATCGATTCAGGGGCAGCGGGTAATCCTTGGTCGACCGATCTTGCTACAGGGTACAGCGGGACTGAGGCGGGGAACATTCTAAATGAAGTTAAGGCCAAGACCGATACGATCACAGGCAATCAAACGATCAACGTCTACCCTGTGTCGGCGTCGACCCCTGAGAGAGTGGCCGGAACTACGATTACGTACTACCGGAACGAAATCCGATCGGTATCGGTGGTTACTGATTTCACTCTGACAAACCTAACCTTAAGCTTTACCATTGAGGATGCCGAAGGGACTGACCTACTGACGATTGCTAACGGCTCGATCACTCGATCGAACCAGACCTTTACCGTATCGATTGGTACGGACGTCACTGCGAGCGTCGGCAATAAGCGGTGGGCATTGCGTGACATTACCGGCGGGACCAACAGCGTAATAGCAAGGGGCGTCTTTAGCGTCCAGGAGGCAGCAAGCAATGGCTAAGCTCTGCCGATGCGGAAAGATTGTTGCCGATCGATGCGAGTGCCAGGGCGGTGCGAGTACGCAACGTCGAGACACTACGGCCGAAGGGCATGGCACCGATCACAGGCGAGCATCGGAACGGTACAGAGCAAAGCATCCATTGTGCGAACGGTGCGTTATGCTTTATGGGGCGATTGATGCCAAGCCGTCGGAGGACATGCACCATATTCACAGCATTCGGAACGCTCCCCATCTGAGGATGGACTGGAACAATTGGCTTGCCGTTTGCGGCCCCTGCCATGAGGCTATAGAGGGCCGAGAGCTAGAGGGTATGGAAATCAAAGCGTGGTCGGTGCGCTTGTATAGCGAAACGCTAGAGGCGTCCAGCGGGCCAAACCCGGGGGTATGCGAAAAGCTTATACCTTACGGCGTCGAT
>Ga0208235_1000361_pt1 | contig 10885 bp, 9 predicted proteins | sample LakMenEpi22Oct12_FD_150727 | JGI IMG/M metagenome (GOLD analysis project Ga0208235, IMG submission 150727) | Freshwater microbial communities from Lake Mendota, WI - 22OCT2012 deep hole epilimnion (SPAdes) | ecosystem: Environmental > Aquatic > Freshwater > Lake > Epilimnion/Euphotic zone ... | reverse complement strand
ACCAACTGCACAACGAGTTCGTGAAGCAGTTTTTTCAACTTTAACTTCATTAGATGCCATTGCTGAGGTTTGTGTTTTAGATCTATTTGCCGGAAGTGGGGCTTTGGGCATTGAAGCAATTTCTAGGGGTGCAAATTACTGTATTTTTGTAGAGAACAATAAAAATGCCGTTTCTGTAATTAATAAAAATATTCAAAACTTAAATGTTAAAGCACAGGTAGTGGATGGAAAAGTAGAGACTCTTTTGGCAGCAAAGCCTGTTGAGAAATTAAATATGCCAGCACAATTGATATTTCTTGACCCACCCTATGAAATGTCATTTGAGCAAATCGCAAAAGTGATAACTCAAGGTTTAGCTAATTCCTGGTTTTCAGACGATGCAATCCTGGTTGTCGAAACTGCCAAGAGATCTGGGGACTTTGTTTGGCCCGATGGCTTCGAAAGCATTCGAGATAAGAGTTATGGCGATACATGTGTTTGGTACGGTCAAGTATGCAAAAAGTAGTTTGCCCCGGTTCCTTTGATCCAGTAACTAATGGTCATATCGATGTCTTTAAAAGAGCATCAGATATCTCTGATGAAGTAGTGGTGGCTGTTTTAGTTAATCATTCCAAAGCTGGTTTATTCACCATTGAAGAACGAGTTGAGTTAATAAGACAATCTTGTCAGCATCTTCCTAAAGTAAGTGTTGAAACTTTTGATGGCCTCTTAGTTGATTTCTGTAAAACCCGTGGGGTTACTGCCATGGTTAAAGGTTTGAGAGCAGTCAGTGATTTTGATTATGAATTGCAAATGTCTCAAATGAACTATCAATTAGGGGCGGTAGAAACATTGTTTGTGGCAACAAATCCTCTTTACTCTTTTCTTTCCTCAAGTTTGGTTCGAGAAGTGGCAAGACATGGGGGAGACATTTCAACTTCAGTACCAAAACCAGTAGCCCAAGCTTTGAAAGCGAAGTATCAGAAATAACACTATGGAATCCTTACAACTTATTGAGCAAATTTTAAGTCAAATAGAAGAAGCACGCTCAGTGCCATTGTCTCGAGATGGTGCCTTAGTTAATCGCCAAGAAATGATTAATCTCTTAAATGATCTTAAGAAAATTCTTCCGCAAGATATTTTGCAGGCAAATCATTTACTAGACAACAAAGAAGCTGTCATGGAAGAAGGTCGTTTAGCTGGACATGCCTTAATTGAGCAATCTCGAGCAGAAGCAAACAGACTTGTTTCTCAAACAGAGATTGTGCAAGCAGCTAATCAAAGAGCTCAAGAAATTATGCAACAAGTTGAGGAAGAATTGCGCAGAATGCGAAATGAAACTGATGAGTATATTGATGCCAGGTTAGCTAATTTTGAAATCACGTTGAACAGAACACTTTTGGCTGTTAAGCGTGGTCGTGAGAAAATAACTGGTAATTCATCTTTTAACAATCAAGGATAAAATTGAAGAAAAAACTGGATGCGCGAGATCCACTAGTCATTGATGTGCACGAATTGCCTCGAAGAGCTGGTGAATCTAAAAATATCAATACTGTAATTAAGTTACCTAATTCTTTGAGTAATGGACCAGTGGTAGTTCCTAGTGAAACAGAGGTTGACCTAGAACTTTTGCTAGAAGCAGTAGTCGATGGAGTTTTAGTAACAGGGGAAGTTTATTTGGAAGCAGAAACTGAATGCTCACGTTGTTTGGATCCAGTTGAGTTTGAAATTGACGCCAAGATTACAGATCTTTATGTTTATGAAGACAAAGAAATAAATAGTGATGATGAAGCAGATGAGATTAGAAAGATGCAAGGAGATTTGATAGATCTTGAGCCTGCCCTCATAGATGCGGTGGTGCTTGAACTGCCAACCAGACCTCTTTGCAATGATGATTGCCTTGGACTTTGTGCCCAGTGTGGAATTCGTCTCGAAGAGGATCCTGAACACAAGCATGAAATAATAGATCCGCGATGGTCAAAGCTATCGCAATTAAAGGAAGAGAAGTAGAGAAAAGTGCCAGTACCAAAACGAAAGATGTCGCGTTCAAATACACGCAATCGTCGCGCACAATGGAAAGCAACTGTTCCAACTTTAGTTACCTGTGATCGTTGTCGTTCAGAAAAACTTCCACACACTGCATGTCCAACATGTGGTACATACGCAAAACGTCAAGTTACAAATCCATAAATAAATTTGCAATATGCGCGAATTAGTAGCGCGCTTAGGCGTTGAGTTATCGGAAGAAATATTAAAACAAGCAATCACGCATCGTTCTTTTTCTTATGAAAATGGTGGCGTACCCACCAATGAAAGACTTGAATTCTTAGGCGATTCTGTTTTAGGAATTGTGATCACTGATGAGCTTTATAGAAAAAATCCTGATGCACAAGAAGGTCAATTAGCAAAACTTCGTGCCGCAGTTGTTAACGCTAAAGCATTAGCTGATGTAGCAAGAACTCTTGGTTTAGGTGAATTTCTTTTACTTGGAAAAGGTGAAGAAGCAACTGGTGGTCGTGATAAATCAAGTATTTTGGCTGACGCAGTTGAAGCAATCTTGGGTGCAATTTATGTTGAACATGGCTTAGTAAAATCAGGAGAAGTTATTTTACAACTTTTTGCTCCTATTTTGGCTGCAAGTGCAGAACTTGGTGCAGGTCTTGATTGGAAAACAAGTTTGGCTGAATTAGTAAACTCTAAGTCTTTAGGTGCAATTGAATATATGATTGAACAATCAGGTCCAGATCACGACAAAAGATTTAGTGCACAAGTCAAAGTTGGGCAAGATTTATATGGCAATGGTGAAGGTAAAAGTAAAAAAGAAGCTGAACAGCATGCTGCTGCCTCTGCTTACACAGAGATTAATAACTTAAGACCTTAAATGCCAGAGTTACCAGAAGTTGAAGTTGTTCGTAAAGGCTTAGCTAAGCATGTTAAAAACAGGAAAATAAGTAACGCAAAAGTTAGAAACAATAGAGCTTTAAGAAACTTTAAATTTAGCACCAAAACATTTGAAAAAACTGTTGCCGGTTTTACAATCAACTCAGTTGAGCGTCGTGGAAAGTTTTTATGGATGACCTTGAAAAACTCTTCGCAAGCCATCAGTGCACATTTAGGCATGAGTGGCCAGATGTTGATGGTCAAAAAAGAAGAGAAACCCTCAACTCATGCTCGGGTCACTTTTGATTTCTCAGATACCAAAAGGAGTCTGCACTTTATTGATCAAAGAACTTTTGGTTGGGTCAACCTAGAAGAGCTTGTTGAAGCAAAAGATAAAAGACTTGTTCCTCAGTCTGTGTTACACATTTCACCTGATTTGTTTGAAGAAACATTTGATCTGGATAAAACAATTTCTAATATCAAGAAAAGAAAAACCGGTATCAAACAAGCACTTTTAAATCAAGAAATAGTGGCAGGAATTGGCAACATTTATGCCGATGAAGCTTTATGGCTAGCAAAAACTCATTGGGCAGATGTTTGTGAAAACTTAAGTGAAAAAAAGATTAACGAAATATTAATAAGTGCAAAAGAAGTGATGGCTAAAGCGTTAGAAAAAGGGGGCACTTCCTTTGATGATCTCTACATCGACGTCAATGGTGAAAGTGGTTACTTCGAAAACGAATTGAACGCATATGGTCGCGAAGGTGAAAGGTGTTACAGGTGTGATTTGGAAATGGTCCGAGAAGCCTTTTCTAACAACAGAAGTTCAACAATCTGTCCTAATTGTCAACCTCGAGTAAGGCCTCATAGATAGAGTTAGAGGGTTAAGACAAACCCACTAAATCCGGAGGCAGATCTTGTATTTAAAGAGTCTGACTATTCGCGGATTTAAATCATTTGCTTCTGCTACAACTTTAAATTTTGAACAAGGTATTACTGCTGTTGTGGGACCAAATGGTTCTGGTAAATCAAATGTTGTTGACGCAATTGCTTGGGTAATGGGTGAGCAAGGAGCCAAAACTTTAAGAGGTGGCGTTATGGATGACGTTATCTTTAAGGGATCTGCGGGACGAGCACCTTTAGGACGAGCAGAAGTTGTTTTAACAATTGATAACACAGATGGTGCTCTACCAATTGACTATGCAGAAGTAACAATCTCAAGAACTTTATTTAGAAATGGTGGATCAGAGTACGCAATTAACGGAAATGCTTCTCGCCTTTTGGATGTGCAAGAACTTCTCTCCGATTCAGGTATTGGTCGAGAGATGCACGTCATTGTTGGACAAGGTCAAGTTGCTGCTGTTTTAAGTGCAACTCCAGAAGATCGCCGTGGTTTTATTGAAGAAGCAGCAGGTGTATTAAAGCATCGAAGAAGAAAAGAAAAAGCTGAAAGAAAACTTGATGCAACTCAAGCAAACATGCTTAGGTTACAAGATTTAACCACTGAAATTAGAAGACAACTTAAACCTTTGGCAAGACAAGCTGATGTGGCAAGAAAAGCACAAACAATTCAAGCTGAATTAAGAGATGCCAAATTAAGAATTTTGGCTGATGACTTAACACAAATGCGCATCAACATGATGAAAGAAGTTGCTGACGAAACAATCTTGCGTGAGAAGCAGGCTGAAGTTGAAAACAAGATGAACGAAAAGAAACTTCGTGAATCCGAACTTGAAAGACTCTTATTGGAAGCAACACCTCGAGTTCAAACTGCTCAACAAACTTGGTTCAAACTTGCGTCATTGCGCGAAAGATTTTTTGGTACCAGATCTTTGGCTATGGAAAGATCCAAACTCGTTGCAGAAGAAATTCAGGAACAAACAACTGGTGCAGATCCAGAAGCGTTAGAAAAGGAAGCAAAAGCAACAAGAGAGAATTCTTATGAATTACAAAAAGATGTTGAGGTAGCAAAGAATTTCTTAAGCAAAGCAACTGGAGAAAGAACTGCAACTGAACAACTGTTTCAAGCAGAACAAGCACGCCAAACAAATGCAATTAAATCTGCTGCAGATAAACGTGAAGAGTTTGCCAGATTAACTGGACAAGTAAATGCAGCTAAATCTCGAATTGAAGCAAGAGCAAGTGAAGCAACCAGATTAGAAGTTGAAGTTAGAGAAGCACGTGAACGTGCTGAGAAAGCTAGAACAGAATTTTTAGCACTCGAATCTCAAATTGCCGGTCTTGATGGAGTTGAAAAAGGTTTAGATACCCAATATGAACAAGCATCAAAAGAGTTAGCAGCAGCAGATACCAAAGTTGCTGAATTAGAAATCAAATCTCAAGAAGCCGCTAAGTCAAAAGCAGCATTAACTGCAAGAGCTGAAGCTTTGCAACAAGCGTTATTGGAAGAAGTTGATGGTGGTGATTCACTATTAAATTCTGGTGATGATTCACTTATTGGTTCACTTGCAACACTATTAAGAATTGAAAATGGTTGGGAATCAGCAATCGCAGTTGCTTTAGGAGATGCTGCTAATGCAATCGCAGCTAAATCAGTTAATGATGCAATTAGATCTATAAATAAATTAAAGAGTAACAAAACTGGTCGCGCAGCCGTCTTATTAGCTGATGCACTTTATGAACAAAACAATGCTCCAGCTGCTCCACCGTTTTCCAGAAGCGCTATCGAATTAGTTAATGCTCCATATGAATTACAAAATGCTTTAAAGAAATTACTTAAAGATGTTGTAATTGTTGAGAACTTGCAAGATGCACAAGAAGCAGTCAGATTACAACCAAGACTTACAGCTGTAACTAGAGATGGTGACAAAGTCACTTCTTATTACGTAATAGGTGGAACTGTTAATACTCGTTCTCGCCTCGAAGCAAAAGCAAATGTTGAAAAAGCAGAAACTGAAAGAGATCAAGTAGGAAATCTTGCAGATCAACTTAGATTTGAATTGCAAAATGCCAAAGATGAACAAAAACGAGCTGCGGAAAAAGTTGAAGCCGCTTTAGCTCTTCTTTATGAATCAGATGCTGAACTTGCAGCTATTGCTGAAAAACTTGCTGCCCTTGGTGAACAAAACAGATCTTCACAAGCAGAAGCAGAAAGACTAGATAGTTTACTTCGCGCATCTCATACAGCTCGAGCAGATGATGAAAGAGTATTAAGAGAAATTGAACTTCGCTTAGCTGATTCTGGAACTGAACCAGAAGAAATTACTGAAATAGATTCCACAGAATTAGAAAGATTAAGAACTCTTTTAGAGACCACTAGAGCAGCAGAAGTTGATGCACGTTTGGCTATGAGAACTGCAGAAGAAAGATTAGCCGCAGTTGTGCAAAGGGCAGAACAATTAGAAAGAACTGCCAATAGTGAAAGAGTGGCTCGATCTAAAGCAATGCAGCGTCGTGAACAAAGAAGACGCGAAGCCCATATTGCTAATGCAGTATTTCAAGGCGTAGAAACAGCTATGTCCTATTTGGAAAATTCCTTAATTACCGCAGAACATGAAAGAGATGAAGCAACCAAACATCAACAGGCGATGGAGCAAGAAGTTCAACAAGTAAGACACAGTATTCGTGACCTGGGATCAGAATTAGAACGCTTAGTTGACACAGTTCATCGTGATGAAGTTGCTCGAATGGAACAAAGATTAAGAATTGAACAAATAGAACTAAAAGGTTTAGAAGATTATGGAATAGAAGCCGATTCCTTGTTGAAAGAATATGGACCAGATCAATTAGTTCCGCAAATTGTGCACATTGATGAAGATGCTGATCCTGATTTGCCAATTCCTGCACCTAAAGAACCAGAAGCTTATGTTCGCGAAAAGCAGGAAAAACGCGCTCTTGATGCAGAAAAGAAGTTAGCACTTCTGGGACGAATCAACCCATTAGCACTTGAAGAATTCAGTGCTTTGGAAGAAAGAAATCAATTCCTGACTGAACAACTAGAAGATGTTAAGAAAACAAGAAAAGACTTACTTGAAGTTATTGCTGAGGTTGAACAAAGAGTTCAACAGGTATTTAACGAAGCCTATAAAGATGTGGCAAGAGAATTTGAAACGGTGTTACCAAGACTTTTCCCAGGGGGAGAAGGCCGCTTGATTCTGACTGATCCAGAAAACATGCTGACTACCGGTATAGATATCGAAGTTAAGCCACAAGGTAAAAGGTATTTAAGACTTTCACTGCTTTCTGGTGGAGAAAGATCTCTTACAGCTGTTGCATTCTTAGTGGCATTGTTTAAGGCCAGACCATCACCGTTTTACATCCTTGATGAGGTTGAAGCAGCACTTGATGATGCCAACCTTGGTCGATTGCTTGAACTCTATGAAGAACTCAGACAAAATTCTCAGTTAATCGTTGTTACACATCAGAAGAGAACTATGGAAATTTGTGACTCTCTCTATGGAATCTCAATGCGTGGAGACGGTATTTCCACAGTGGTAAGTCAAAGGATTCGCGAAGTACGAGAAGATCAACCAGCGTAAAATCTGGTCATGGGAATCTTTAGTAAGAAAAACAAGGAAGAAAAACCTGTAAAGACCAAATCAACTTTTGGCACAAGTCTAGTTAATATTTTTTCAAGAACGACCCTTGATGAACAAGCTTGGCAAGAAATTGAAGACACTCTAATAATGGCCGATGTTGGCATCAAAACAACCCAAGAAATAGTTAAAGAATTAAAAAATAACCCAACCTTAAGAGGTGCTCACAGTGCCGAAGAGGGTAAAGAAGTCTTAAGAAATCAATTAATTGATTTTCTTGAAACTGGGGATAGAAGTTTGAATATTTCTGCCTCACCATCAGTATTAATGATGGTAGGAATAAATGGAACCGGAAAAACAACAACTGTTGGAAAACTGGCTCATAAATTAGTTAAAGCAGGAAATAAGTGCGTGCTAGGTGCTGCAGATACTTTCCGAGCAGCAGCAAGTCAACAATTACAAACTTGGGGCCAAAGAAGCTCAGTGCCCGTGGTTACAGGTCCAGAAAATTCTGAACCGTCTGCTGTTGCTTTTAATGCTGTTCAAGAAGGATTAGCAGTTGGAGCAAAAGTTGTAATCATTGATACAGCAGGAAGATTGCACACTAAAGCAGGGCTAATGGACGAATTAGGCAAAGTAAAAAGAGTGATTGAAAAACATGCCACAGTTACTGAAACCTTGCTGGTAATTGATGCCACCACCGGACAAAATGGATTAATTCAAGCCAGAGTCTTCACAGAAGCAGTTGAGGTAACCGGAATTGTTCTTACCAAATTAGATGGTTCTGCTAAAGGTGGAATTGTTATCGCTGTGCAAAGAGAATTAAAAGTTCCAGTGAAGTTTGTGGGCATTGGCGAAGGAATAGATGATTTAATTGAATTTAATGCTGAAGACTTTGTGGACGGGCTACTTACTTAGTTCAAAAGTGCTTCGATAGAAACGAAGAATTAAAGAAGCAATAAGTGTGGTAATGATTACGTATGTGATCGTAATCGACTTGAGTTCTTCCCCAAAGCTAGTTGAAGCAGCAAGTGCTGCAATAACAATAGAGAATTCACCTCTTGGTATTAAGTAGGCTCCGATTCTTTTCCATTTGTCTTTGTTTTGCATATCTTTTCCGATTACATAACCAACAGCAAGTTTCCCAAAAAGTCCGACCACAGCAAGAAGTAAGGCAATAGGAATAACTGAAACAATAGTTGCTGGATCAATGGCTAAACCAAAAAATAGAAAAAATAGTGCAGCAAAGAAATCTCTTAAAGACGAAAGTCTTTCACGAGCAGCTTCTGCCACTTCTCCTGTTAGTAACAACCCAACCAGGAATGCTGCCACAGCGCCGGAAAAACCAATTAAGCCAGCAACACCTGCTGCGACAAGTGCGGAACCAAAAACAGTTAAAAGTAAACTAATTGGACTTTGATTCGATAAAACTCCTGAAACAATCCCTTCTCTTCTTAAACTTACTAAGATAACAAGACCAATAATTACAAATGCAACCGAAATAGAAATTAATCCAGCTGCAAGAGATACTCCTATTACAACTGAGCTAATTATTGGCAAATAGATTGCTAATGCCATGTCTTCTAAGGCAAGAATGGAAATAGTTCGTTTGGCAATTTCTGATTTATTCCAGCCACTTTCACTGATTAATTCAGCAGCAATTCCTGACGATGACACATAAGTCAAACCACTAAGAACGATTGCCCCAACCCAACCCCAGCCCAGTAGTAATGCGATTACTGCACCAGGAATTGCGTTAGCAAGAAAATCAATAATGCCTGCAGACCAGTGAACTCTTAAGGTATCTGTTAATTCTTTGGCTGAGTATTCTAAACCTAAAAGTAAAAGTAATAGAACGGCTCCTATTTGGGCACCAGTATTAAGAAAAGAAGCACTTAGATTTAAATCAGCAACTCCACCATTACCAAAGGCAAGTCCTGCTATGAGAAAAAACGGAACTGTAGAAATTGATATTTTCTTTGAAAAATAGGCAATAACTCCAAGAAAAATTAATACCGCACCAATTTCTGCGAGCAACAAACTCTCAGTAGTTGAAGTAGTAGTTGCTTGGGGAAGGGTTAAGTACATCATCTTTTTAGTATGCCATGGATTCAAAGTTATGGAAATTGCTTGGAATGTCCTGAATTTCCTCTAGAGTGGGAAAATGAGACCTACAACCAAACAAGTCATAGAACATTTTGAGATGACAACTTTGCCTGTGGAAAGTACTTATTTTGTGAAGACATATAGATCTAAAACCAGCAGGCCAGATGGCAGCCCAGATGGCAGCGCCATCATCGCCCTTTATTCAGATGACCCCAGAAGTTGTTCACTATTTCATCGTTTGAAATATGAAGAAGTTTGGCATTTTTATGCTGGTGATCCCATAAGACTTGTTTTACTTTATCCAGATAAAACCAGTAAAGAAGTAATTTTAGGAAATGATTTTTCTAAAGGTGAGTTAGTTCAATTTACTGTTCCTGCAAATGTGTGGCAGGCAGGAGAAATCGTTAAAGGCGGGGAGTGGGGATTATTTGGTTGCACCATGTCACCTGGTTTTACAGGAGAAATCTTTGAAGGTGGACACTATTCAGATTTAATCCACGATTTCCCAGATCGAGAAGACGACCTCAAGAAATTGGCTGTTCCAGCTGAGCATGAGAAGAACATGCCTAAGGGGTATGAGAACTAGGCATTTGTTAAAAGAATTAACAGTTCTGTAACACGATTTGCTCTCCCCAGAAACTTGACTGGGGCAATCTCTTACCCATACCTGATTCGCAATGGCGCGACTTGGTTTAAAAATCCAAATTTATTTTTAAGGATGTGAATATTTATGCCTGAAATCAGTGCGGGAGATACCGCTTGGGTTTTAATAAGTGCAGCGCTGGTCTTACTTATGACAGTTCCTGGACTGGCATTGTTTTACGGAGGAATGGTTCGCGCCAAATCGACATTGAACATGATGATGATGTCATTTGGAGCAATATTTGTAGTGGGAATTATCTGGGTAGTTTTTGGATACTCAGTTGCATTTGGCCCAGCTTTAGATTCAGGAAGTTTCATAGGAGATCCAAGTGCTTATCTTGGGCTTAAAGGACTTCTTAACAGTTCAGCACTGGCTTTAAATGGCGCTTATTACCCAATTCCTGCAACGGCATTCATTGCATTTCAGGCAATGTTTGCAGTTATCACTGTGGCACTAATTTCAGGTGCAATTGCAGATCGCGCTAGATATGGAACTTGGTTAGTTTTTTCAGCAATCTGGGTAACAATTGTTTATCTTCCAGTTGCACGTGCTGTGTTTTATTTTGGAGACCAAGAGGCTAATGGTGGTGGCTTTATTGCAACCAAAATTAAAGCACTTGATTTCGCAGGAGGAACAGCTGTCCACATTAACGCTGGTGCTGCAGGTTTAGCCCTTGCTCTTGTTTTAGGAAAACGAATCGGCTTTGGAAAGATGCTACTTCGTCCTTCCAATTTGCCTTTAGTGATGATTGGTGCCGGCCTACTTTGGTTTGGTTGGTTTG
>Ga0208235_1000358_pt1 | contig 11003 bp, 19 predicted proteins | sample LakMenEpi22Oct12_FD_150727 | JGI IMG/M metagenome (GOLD analysis project Ga0208235, IMG submission 150727) | Freshwater microbial communities from Lake Mendota, WI - 22OCT2012 deep hole epilimnion (SPAdes) | ecosystem: Environmental > Aquatic > Freshwater > Lake > Epilimnion/Euphotic zone ... | reverse complement strand
GCGTGACCGAGTTAACACCGTAAAGGGCGTCTACGTTTCGTCCGAGAACCAATGGCAGCCGGCCGACTTCCCGGTCATCACGTCGACGACCTACGTCACCGAGGACAACGGAATCAAGTACACGCGCGACGTATCGCTGCCGTTTACGATCTCGCCGTCGTGCGCGCAGCGTCTCGCGGTTGTTGAACTACGGCGCGCACGCCAAGAGATCATCCTAACTGCTCGCTTCCGACTTGAAGCGATGCAGTTACGCGCCGGTGAAACCGTGATGATCTCCAACACGAAGCTCGGTTGGACGAACAAAGTTTTCGAAGTAATGGAGTGGACCTTCGTTGCGGATGGTCAACCGCCACAGCTGGCGGTCGACATGACTTTGCGCGAGATGGATTCGACGGTTTACAGCTACACCGTCTCGGACGAGATCGCAGTTACTGCGGCACCGAATACGACGTTACCCAATCCATTCATTGTTGCTGCTCCTACTTCATTGACGCTGGCAGCAGATGGAACGACTCAACAATATCAAGCAGACGGCACCGCACTTCCGCGGATCAAGGTCGCCTGGTCTGCGCCATCTGAGGAATTCGTACAGTCTGGCGGCTTCGTTGGAATAGATTACAAGGAGAGTGCTTCAACCACCTATTTAACTTGGGCGCGCGTGCCTGGAGATCAAACTCTTGAGTACATCACGAGTGATGTTCGCATTGGAACGCGCTACGATGTGCGCATCTACGGCGAGTCCTATTTCAAAGTTTCCTCAAGTTACGTCAGCGCCAGCATCACTGTTCAGCCCGATACAACCGCGCCCGATATTCCGACCAGTCTCACCGCCAACATTGGCAGCGGCAAGGCAGTCAGCCTAGATTGGGACGACGTAACCGCTCCAGACTTTTCCGAGTACGGAATCTACCGCAACACGACCGGCGTCACTCCGGCTAGTGCCACGTTCAACAAGATTGCCGAGGCGCGCAGTTCGCGGTTCTTCGATGCCGAGGTCAACGTCGGAACGACGTACTACTATTGGGTCAACGCTTATGACCGGCTGGAGAATGTGTCCGGCTTCTCTAACCGCGCGCAAGCCACGCCGCAGGCCATCACGTCTTCGCCTGACCTGACGCCGCCTAACACGCCGAGCGCTCCGACCTTCATCAGCGAGCGCGTCTATGAGTCCAGCGACGGCACGACGAGCGCAGCGATCTCGATCACTGTTCCTGGCCTTCCTACTGGCGGCATCGCGCTGGACATCTTGAGCCGCATCAGCGGAACCAGTGGCTACAAGACCGAGGGCCAAGTTGATTCTGCCACGGCCACGGCGTTTGAAGTCGACAACTTGGTGCCGGGAATCAGTTACGAGTTCGCGTGTCGTGCAGTGAACACGGCCGGCATCTTCTCCACAGTTTCGACCGCGTTAACTCGGACAGCACCGAGCGACACTATCGCGCCTAATGCACCAACCGGCCTCAATGCCGCGGTGGGTACGGGCCGAGCGGTCTCCCTCTCGTGGACGGCAGTCACGGCCAACGACATTTTTGAATACGGCGTGTACCGCAACACGACCGGAGTGACGCCGGGAACGACTGCCACGAACAAGATTGCCGAGGTCGGCGCTGACCGCTTTGTCGACACGACGGTCAACTTTGCAACGACGTACTATTACTGGGTCAATGCGATTGACGCGACCGAGAACTATTCGGCCTTCTCTTCCTCGGTTAACGCCACGCCGGTTGTCGTCACGTCTGGCTCGATTGACTCCACGGCGCCCTCAGATCCGACCGCGCTCACAAAGATCAGCGACACGATTTACCTCGCCAGTGATGGCGGCGCTCGCGTTCTCGTAACTGTGACCGTTGCTGCGCTGCCGTCCGGTGCTCGCATCCAGAATATCCTCTACCGGAAGCAGGGCGCTGCGACTGGTTACGAGATCGCCGGCCAGTTCGGAAACTCTGGCGCTATCTCCTCGGTACTCGATGACCTGACGCCTGGCGTCACCTACGACATCGCATCGCAGGCTTGGTCGTTTACAAACATTCCGAGCAACGTCGTCACGGCTGCGTTCTCGCCGTACACTGCCACGTCGTCTACGTCTGCTCCTGCCGCTCCTTCTGGAGGATCGCTTTCAAAGGATGGCGTCATTCCAGTTTACATCGCCAACACCAAGATCTTCTATTTCGGAACTCGCGCCAAGTGGTCGCCAAACACCGAGCGGGACTTTGCCTACTACGAGATCAAGGCGACGACGACCGATAGCGATTCAGCAACGGATTATGCATGGTTCAGCGGCAGTGGATCGCCTACTGTTTACCAGACGCGAGAGACCGAGTTTTTCCTGTATAACTCGCTGCTTCCGCCTGGGTATGTCCGCATTCGCGCAGTAAACCGCGCCGGCATTGCAAGCTCATGGGTCGCTCTTGGAAATGCTAACGGCTCCGCAGTCTACGGCACCGGCACGCTTTCAGCGCAGGACAGCGATGCCGTCGACGTAACTGGTGGCACCGTTGCCAGCGTAACCATGAACGCCGTCTCGATTACGGCGACAAAGGTCAAGGTGCCGATCAGTGTCTCACCGACAATCGAGCGACGAGGATTTGAAGCAAACGAGACCACCGCAGTTGACGTGTACGGCACCAACTTTCGCATTTTTGATGCGAGCACAGTGCAGCAGTTCCGCGTCGATAACGCCACGGGCGATCTTTACGTCCAGTCGTCTAAAGTAGTATCCACTCGCTACGCGACCACTCCAGCGACGCTCAACGAAGTCATCTCCGCACTCCAGCACCACGGCCTTGTTCCATAACCTATGGCACTGAAACTTTCCATCACCCTCCCCAACGGCGCGACTGGCGACTACCTCCGACTGACCAGCGTCGAATGGGACCGCAACCTCGGCAGCGCACTAGGTTACCTTGCACTGTATCTCAACGCTGCGCAGGCTGCCTCTGCTCCGGCCTATCCGCTTGGACTGGTCGCACAGCTGAACGTGCGTGACGATGTCTTCGCGCAGTACCTGAGCAACTCAGCGCTCAACGGTGCCAATGACCGATTGCTTGCTCAGATGTACGCCATCGCCAAGAACGAGCCGCGATGCGTCAAAGTTCTGAACGGCATCACGCTGCCTGACCTAGCGCAGGCTGAGGATGTCTAGAGGACGTCGCTTCGTGGTGGCAGCAGACAACCACGGCGACCAGTTCGACGAGGTGACGCAGCGTGCTTTGCTGGCGTTCATCAAAGACTTCCGGCCAGAGATCCGCATTCACGCCGGCGACTGCTGGGACTTTCGCAATCTGCGCAAGGGAGCATCTGACGAGGAGAAGATGCACAGCCTGGAGGATGACTGGACGGCCGGCGTCGAGTGGATCCGCGCCTACTTTGACGGTGGTAAAGAGAACCACTTCCTGAGAGGCAACCACGACGAGAGACTCTACCGCTTGGCCGATAGCGCGAGCGGCCTTGCCGCAGACTACGCACGCGAGGGCATCAAGCGCATTGCGCGTCTGATTCACGGCGCAAAGGCTAAGATGCTGCCTTACGATTCTCGGCTGGGCGTGCTAAGACTGGGTCACCTTCGCGTCGTGCATGGCTACTTCGCCGGCCTCGGCGCTGCTCGACGGCACGCCATCGCCTACGGCAACTGCCTATTCGGACACGTCCACGCCACCGACTCGGCGCCCGTTGAAAGCATCGAAGGACCGGCCGAGGCGCGCGGCATTGGCTGTTGCTGTCGCATCGACATGGGCTACAACGCGCACATGGTTTCTAAGCTGCGCCACGACAACGCCTGGTGCTACGGCGTGCTGTTCGACGACGGAACCTATCAGCTTTTCCAGAGTAAAAAAATCGGAGGATCATTCTATGCCGCGGAAAGCATCCGGAAATACTGACGCCTGGGCAAAGCTACTGGCCGAGGCTGTGCTGCGCGCCGAGCGTCTGCCAACCGGCGACGGCTGGCTGACTGTTGCGGAGATCTCCACGCGCCACAAGGTCAGCATGGACCGGATCTACTCGGTCGTCCGCGAAGGTTTGCGTGCAGGCAAGCTGGAGAAATTCGATGGCAACGTGCGCGATGGATCACGACTACGGAAGCGCGTCTGGTACCGAACGACCTAATGGACCGACCGCCACAGTTTGCACTCGGTGAACTGGTGCGGTCACGCATTGACCCGTCCTGCGGTTACGTCGTCGTCGGCCACGTCTATCGAGCGGCAACGATTGACTACCTCGTGGCTGATCCGTCCGGCTGCGAGGAGGTGCGCAGCGATCTTGAGCTAGAGTCCGGCGAGCGACAAAAGGATCCGTGCTCAGTTGATTAATTGCGTAACTCGTTGATCTCTGGCTTGCTGCAATAATCGGATAAAATCCGAAAGAATCTGCTTGCAGCGCTAGCGGCAGTCTGTCTTTGTTTTGGTCATGAACCTCGCAACGATGACCGACTGGATCAATTCTGATCGCTCCATGATTCTTGTGAAGCCGCTCCGCGAAACGGCAAAAGCAATCGCCGTTGGATGCGGTCACTCTCGCCGTTTGGCTTGGCTTCCGAAGTCACAGTGCCAGTTCCTCAAGGACGACTTCTACCAAGTGGAACCGCAAGATATGTGGGCAGTTCCGACATGGCTTGCCGAACGCGCCGCAGCTGACCTTGGTACATTTTCTTGGCAGTTAAATTCTCGCTAATCCAATGCGCTCACTACTCATCATCGCGCTGCTGACCAGCGCAGTCCACGCAGCACCGCCCGAGTCGTTCTGGCGTGCTCTACACGTCGTCGAGAGTGGTGGCAGACGCACTGGCGTCATCCTTGGCGATCAAGGCCGCAGCCGTGGACCGCTGCAGATTATGCGCGCCTATCATGCCGACTCCCGCGTGGCTGGTGCTTATGAGCAGGTCGATGATCTGGCATACAGCCGGAAGGTCGTGACCGCCTATCTCAAGCGCTACGCACCGAAAGCGTGGGCGGCCGGCGATATCGAGACCTTGGCGCGCATCCATAATGGCGGACCTAGAGGCCACTTGAAGTTGCAGACCAAAGCGTACGCCGAGCGCGTGCGGAGGGCCATGCAATGAGAGGCGGCACTCGTACTGGCGCAGGTCGCAAGCCATCGCCGGCTGGAGCTAAGGTCATGATTCCCTGGCGCATCGAGCCACGACTCATCGAACGCATCCGCTGGGCAGCCGCGGTCCGCGGCATTCAGCCGGCAACCTTCCTTGAGCAGATCATCTCCCGCAATGCTCCCTCAGTCTAAAATCTCACTGGTCATCACGACCAAGCAACTGAAGCAGCTGCAAGCCATGGCGGCCGAGCGGCAACTAAGCGTGTCCGATGTGGTCCGCGAGGCCATACGCACCGCACTGGAGAAACGGTGAATGCTGCACTCATCTGCTCTGTCATTATCGGCGCGGTCAGTCTGGCCGCATCTGTTCACGTCCTCTTCCGCGCACGGCGAATCTATCGCGTGTATCGCTGGCGCAAGCTCTCTCAAATTGTCGACCCAGTAAATCTCGATGCCCTCCGCCCAAGAAGTCGCGTCCTGCCTACGCTTTATGGAACGCGCCGCCGAGACCTGGAAGAAGAAGGAAGCACTAGCCGAGAGGGAAAGGGCGGAGATGCGCAAACTCATCAAGCGCAACGCGGTCAAGGTCAATGGGGACCACACAAAGCCAATCGCCTCCCACCGCTCAAAGATCGCACTGACTCCGGAGCAGGAGGCGCTGTTTGATCTGGCCGACGCCGAAGGATGGACTACGCGCGAACTAGCCAAGCGAGTCGGCCTTCATTACGCATCTACATGGACGCATCGTACCAACCGTCAGGAGCGCCAGCGCATTTTGCGACGCTCACTCCCGAACGCTGCGACGACCTCCTCCGAGCCGCGCGGCAGCGTGCCGGATACCGATTAGCACGAATCAAACTTTCGGTCATGGAACACAACAACACAACAACCGCAGAGCAGGCTCGCGTTCTCCTGTCTCCGGTTATGAGTAAGCTAAAGAGCGCGTTTCCCGGTGCGAGTCATCACTCGGTCACCGTTGCATACTGGGGAGACAACAAGGTCTTCTTCGGCGTTGGTATCGCTGTAGGCAATCAGCATCTCGCCAGCACTTACTGCGAAACGCCAGCCGAAGCCATCGACCACCTTGCGACGCGCTCATCCGAGGAGCTGCGCCAGCGTGCCGCAAAGCTTGTTGCGCAGGCCGAGGCGCTGGAAGGCGGTGCGCTGTGATGATGCTCACAACGCCGAGCGCGTGGCGACCGCACACATCCTGCGCCGTCGCCGGCATGACTGATGACGCCTACCGTGCAGCACCTGGGCTGACGCAGTCTGACTTGAACCGCTTCGCCGAGTCACCTGCGCTCTTTAAGCACGTCGAGCGGCAGGACTCCTCCGCGATGTCGTTCGGGCGCGCGCTGCACTCGCTGCTGCTCGAAGGTCAGACTCGCTACGTCATCAAGCCTGAGACCTACGGTCCTGACGAGAAGCCGTGGCACGGCGCTGCCAAGGAGTGCAAGGATTGGATGGCTCGCCACGCTGGCGAGACGATCTTCTCGGCTGATGAGGCAGACGCGCTTGAGTCTAGTGTTCGGCACGCACTTGCTCACGAGACCGTCGCGCATCTGCTGAAGGGAGCATACAAGGAGCTATCCGTTTTTGGCGCATCTCACACCGGCGCAGCTTGGGGCAAAGGTCGCATGGACGCGGTGAACTTTCGAGGCGATCGCGTGCAGGTCATCGACGTAAAGACCACGCAGGACGCGAGGCTTTCTGCTTTCAGCAAGACAATCTTTCAGCGCGGTTACCATCGGCAGGCTGCATGGTATCGGCGCTTGATAGCCCAGTTCATCCCCAAGAACGTGCGGGTTGAGTTCTGGTTCGTCGCAATTGAAGCCGATCGAATCCCGCGCGTGAACGTCTGGAAGCTGGCGACTGAGGCAATCGACTTGGGCGATACCGAGATTGACGACCTCCTTGAGAAGCTGGCCGACTGCAAGTCAACTGGACGCTGGCCTGACTACCACGACAAAGATGTTGGACTCATGGGCATGATTGATCTGCCGAAGTGGGTTTATGGTGACACCGAACAACTGACTGGCATGACGAAAGGAGGTGGCGCATGAGAACACCATCAGACGGAGGGCCGGCGTTTCCGATTCAGGCGTTTCACTTCACAAATTCTAATGGCAAAAGCTGCATGGCTACAGGAAGCGATGGCATGACGTTGCGAGACTATTTCGCCGCCGCAGCGTTGATGGGCATGATGAATACCATCGACCCGCCCGATAGTCTTGCAATATGGGCATATAGACACGCCGACGCCATGCTATCTGAGCGCTTAAAGCGGAAAGGGGGTAGGACATGAGCACGACATCACGCACCAATGCAGCGCGATATCTCAAACGCATCAAGCAGTTGGAAAAAGAAGTGTTGGTGCTTCAGGGGGACAAGAAGCGTTTGGACTGGCTGCAAGCAGCGCACGAACACTTTGCCGTTAGGATGAACACGAAGCCAATTTCACTTCGAAGAGTAACTGATGAAACCATGAGAAAATATCCGTTATGACCACCGACGACACAACGACACCGAACAACGCGAAGGTTTTCACTGGCCTGAGCGGTATGCTTCGCACCTCACCGTGGCTCGCCAGCGAGGACTTGGTCGGACTTGGCGACGTGCCGGCCGAGATTGAGGACGTGCTGCTCTATGACGAGGTTGCCTTCGATAAGGGGCGCAAGGAACGCAACGTGCCAGCGCTGAAGTTCAAGGGCAAGGCCAAGCAGTTAGTCTTGCGCACCTCGGCCAACCGTCGCGCGTTGGTCCGAATGTTCGGCGCTAACACTCAGGCATGGCGAGGCCATACCATCTTTCTTTACCACGATCCAGAGGTCCGCTTCGGCGGCCGCGCGGTCGGTGGAATTCGAATCAAGGAGATCCAAGCATGAACCAACAATACGATAACGAACTCAAGTTTCGCCTTTTCAAGAACGACAAGGGTGGCAACGAGAAGCGGCCAGACTACCGCGGCGAGGTCCGCATCAATGGCGTCGACTACAAGCTGAGTGGCTGGCTTGCCGAGGCCAAGAACGGCTCCGGCAAATACATCCGCGGTGTGGTCGAGCGCAAGGACGGCGTTCCTGCTCGGCCTGCACAGCCTGCGGTCGGCAAGACAGTGACGATTCCGGGAATCGGTCGCGAGGAAACGGAAGATAAAATCGACTTCTAATGCCTACGATCATTGCAATCGACCCTGGCGCATCCGGCGCTGTGGCGTGGCGAAATGGCCTACGCCACGATCATATTGGAACCAAGCCAACAATGGGCCTCGCCTCGCAATCTGAACTGATTTACGGGCTGCGCGACATGACTGGCCACGCCGTTGCCTACATCGAGCAGGTCGGCGGTTTCATCGGCAAACCTCAGCCTGGCTCTGCCATGTTCAAGTTCGGCCAGAACTACGGTCGATGGCTTGGCATCCTAGAGACTCTAAAGATCCGAACTGTCCTGGTCCGTCCGCAGACGTGGCAGAAGACGATTGGCCTGGGATCAACGCTCAAAGGACCAGAGCGGAAGCGCGCGCTGCGTGACGTAGCCAAGCGGCTTTATCCGCAGCACGGCGTGACGCTGGCGAACTGTGATGCACTGCTCATACTTGAGCACGCGATCCAGGCCGAGGGTCGGCGGGAAGGAGGTGTGACGTGAGTGATGCACCAAAAATTATAGATGCTGCCGCAATCTTTCAGCGATTTCCTGATACTTGGGACACCATTTATCAGTACATCAAAAAGCTAGAACAAGAGAATGATGCTCTGAACGAAGCGGTGGAGAGCCTACGCACTACCCTGTGGGGTATGGAAGCCGAGTTAGAGAAGGCGCAGAAGACGGCTGCTCTGCTACGCGGGACAGTCGAAGCCCTTGGAGACGCGAATGATCGGTTGACGATTGAGATCACCGCGCTGCGAAAACAGGCAAAGCCGTGAACGATTTCTACCGCCGCGAGGCGCAAAGGTTCATTGACGGCTCGCTCATCTTTCGCACTAACGAAGACGAAGCTAATGAGGCAGCGGTGGCTAAGATCCTAGAGGCGCACTGGAACTGTGAGTGTCGACCGATGGGCAAGCTAGCGGCCATCGACTGGTTCTTCGTTCGCCATGAGCGCATTGTCGGAGTAGGCGAACTGAAGATTCATCGCTGCGCTTTTGGCGACTACGACTCGGTCTTCCTTAACTTGCGCAAGTGGCACGCGCTCGGCCTATGCCAGCATGGAATGAACACTCCGGCCGTCTACGTCTCGCAGTGGTCCGACAAACTAGGTTTCATCAACTGGGTCGATATCGACGCAAGCAAGCACAAGATCGGTGGCTGCAGGCCTCGTGGACCTAAAAGCCGGAGCGACACCGAGCCGCTAATCGTCATCCCGACATCCTCAATCAACATCATCAGCGACCAAGGGTACGCAAACGCACCATGAGCATCATCAAGAACGATTTTCCCTCGCACTACCGAGCGGTCATTGCTGACCTGCAAAGGCAGCGCGTGGAATTAGAGTGCAAGGTGTACGACGAGACGCTGGCTAACATTGCGCTTCGTCACGAGCGGGATGAACTCCTTGAGGCGTACCAGGCGCTGAAGATGGAGCACGCGCAGCTGTTGGAAAAGCAGGCCGAAAAAGCCAGTTGACGCGCTGCAAATAGGGCGCAAAACAAGAGATAGGCCGTGAGAAAGCCTAATCGCAGGATGACTACTAACACCAAAAACTTTGTCCGCTCATCGAGGGGAATCGGCACCTGCGGCCAATTTCTCACCTCCTCGGTGGGCGGGCTTTTTTTGTCTCTATGAAGGCACCAGCCTTTCAGTTATACGCAGGCGATTTCTTGGTCGGCACCGCCATGATGACCGCTGAGGAGGTGGGCGGCTATATTCGCCTCCTTTGCTATCAGTGGACTCAAGGTAGCATTCCAAACGACGACGCCATGCTTCAACGCCTGACGGGATGCGGTGGCAATGCGGTGGCATCGATCCGGCATAAGTTTGGCATCGATCTGGCAGGTGGCTTGGTAAACGCCCGGCTCGAGCAGGTGAGGCAGGAATCCATCAGTTTTCGCAATCGACAGGCAGAAAACGCCAGAAATGGGTGGGAAACGAGGCGAAAGGCAAGGCCTGGCAATGCCAAGCCATATGGGGTGGCAATGCCAAGCCATATGCCAGAACGATGCTCTTCATCTTCATCTTCATCTTCTAATAATACTACTCCGCCCCCCATCGAAACGGATAAGAAGCAAAGTGGGGGCGAAAAGAAAAAGGTCCAACGGGAGCCGCTCATCGATGCCTTGGCTACGATCGGAGGAGGCCGCCTTGAGGAAGTTACCAACTGGAAGACCGCAGCATACGCCCGTTCACAGATCGTCGCCGTGATGCCAGACCTAACCGTCGAGGAGATCAAACGCCGTGCTGCAAACTACCGCTCCCACTTCGAAGGTGCTGCGCTGACGCCAACCGCCTTGGCAAAGCACTGGGCGCTTTGTGCCGCTCCTAAGCAGTCATTTGCTGATAATGGACCGCGCGTGACGAGGGTCCAGCTATGAGCACGCCTGGCGTAAACCAAACGGCCGAGCGCCGCCTTATCTCGGCCTGCATGGTCGCTGGCACCGCTGGCTGGTCATACGCAGCAGGGGAGGGCGTACTTGCCGAACACTTTAGCGATCCGGTTTGCCATGCTCTGTGGCGTGCTGGCTCGGTCTGCTTGGCTGAAGGCACGCATCCTGACTCGGCTGGACTGTATCGCGCCATCGCTGGCCTAGACGGCGAGGCAAAGCCATCCGCCCTTGAGATTGCCAACCTTGAAGCACTTGAGGCGACCAGCCTGCATCTCCGCCGCTTGACTGCTGATGTCATTGACCTATCTCGCCGTAGGAAGCTTATCACCGCAATGGCTGCCGGCTTAGAGGCAGCGAAGGACGGAAGCGCCAAAGAATGGGCTGACATCTGGGCTGGCGTTGAACCGCACATCCGGAGCGCGC
>Ga0208235_1000357_pt1 | contig 11080 bp, 7 predicted proteins | sample LakMenEpi22Oct12_FD_150727 | JGI IMG/M metagenome (GOLD analysis project Ga0208235, IMG submission 150727) | Freshwater microbial communities from Lake Mendota, WI - 22OCT2012 deep hole epilimnion (SPAdes) | ecosystem: Environmental > Aquatic > Freshwater > Lake > Epilimnion/Euphotic zone ... | reverse complement strand
TATAGATTGATTTATTGGAATAATTTTCAATTTCGCGTTTCCAATTTATCTTTAATGTTGCAGGGCAGATAATCAATACTTTTTTGGAACTTGATTCTAACGCGGCAATAATTGTGGAGGTGGTTTTACCCAAACCCATATCGTCAGCCAATATAAACTTTTTATTTTCCAAAAGGTTTTGTATTGCTTCTTTTTGATGATCTAATGGAGGTCTATGAGAATACTTTGAATAATCAACCACAACATTTTTAACTGAATTGTCTTTTATGATTGACGCTTTTGGTAACCAAAAATCGTGGAGTTCCTCACTTTCAAAAACTTTACCCCAAATGTGATACGCCTTTTCTTTATCCGCCAATAACTTTTCAACCCAAACTTTTTGTGGTATTTCGGTGTATAGTTTATCGTCTGCTAACTTCTGTGCAAAATAGGCATCAAGAATCACCCACTTCTTGGCAACCTTTGGTTGCTTATCGTGGAACGATATAATGTATTCCGATTGACTCCTTGTCGGGTAGAATTTTTTGTTAATTTTAGATTTACGTTTCAATTCTAAAAGGTAGTTATTACCACCTTCATAACCCTCAAGAATAGTCATCGCTTTTGACTCCAAACTTATTTCCATTCTTTTTAATAAAAGTTTGTCTTAAATATAGTTGAAGTTTGAGTATTTATCAATATATGCAGAAATTAGTTCCAATTACAAGATTAGGTAAGTTCTTTGGCGGAGAAGACTACGCCTTGGACACCAATATGGGTCAAGAGTGGTTAGAAGGTGATATGAACTTCACGGTTGTGTTATATCGTATTGACCGATATAAAACAAAGACTGATAGTGTATATGGTGAAGTTTTAGAAGATGGAATACAATTCTTAGCACCTGTTGAATTAAAAGGCCTTGTTCAGGTTATGGCTCCAACCAATAAATTTTTGGGTAATTCTAGGGTTGGACAACAAGAACCTGGTAATATGAAATTCTCGGTTTATCAAAAACAACTTGATGATTTAGGTGTTGAGATTTTTCAAGGTGATTATCTTGGGTACTACGAGAGCGAAGATAGAGTTAGATATTATTCTGTTAGTGATGATGGATATGTAAGGTCAGATAACAAACATACATATGCGGGTTACAAACCGTTCTATAGAACAATTGTTGCAACATATGTTAGTGAAAACGAATTTAGGGGGATTTAATATAAATAAAAGTAATAAAATATTATAATGCCATTACCAAGAAATATAGTTAAAAAAACATTACCACTTGTTCCAAAAAAAGTTTTATCTGAACGTAGAGAACAACTTTTAGAGTATATTAAAGAGGACGGAACTTATTTACCTAAGTCAGTATTACATGCCGATTTGGATAGGGGTATGTTGGATTTTGTTAAAACAGAACTTGAGGTTGTTACTGCAGGAAAAATTGTACCTATGTTGGATATTATTATTACAACGCAAAATTGGTCACAATATTTAGAAACTTGGAAGTTTGTGGATTTGGATTACAATCCGTCACCACCATTTATTACGGTTGTTAGACAACCTGAAGTTAAATATGGTACAAATCCATCACTTCAATATACAATTCCAAATAGAAAACAATTTTATTATGCATCCGTTCCAACTTGGAATGGTAATGAGCAAGGTATGGACATTTATACAATTCCACAACCTGTTCCTGTTGATATCAAATATAGTGTTAAAATTATTTGTAACAGAATGAGAGAGCTTAATCAACTTAATAAAGTTGTTATGCAAACATTTTCATCAAGACAGGCATATACATTTATTAAGGGTCAATACGTTCCAATTATTTTAGATAATGTTTCAGACGAATCTCAAATGACAATAGAGGCAAGAAAATACTATATTCAGAATTATGACTTTACAATGTTGGGATATCTAATCGATGAGGATGAATTTGAAATTAAACCCGCAATTCAAAGAATAACTCAATTATTTGAAATAGACACCACAACAAGAAGACCAAGAAGAAACAAATATCCTGAAAACCCAAATGAGTTTGAATCTAATTTTTTATTTGTTTCAGGTAATACAACATTAATTGACATGATTGACTTTAGTGCGGACATGTCTCTTGTGGGAACAGATAATGTTGATATATACGATGTCTACATTAATGATGATTATTATGGTAGTGATGTTTCAGTAATTCAAATTACAACTAATGACATTCTAAGGATTGAAGTTACAAAGATTGATAATACTCAAGAATCTAAAATTACTTTTAATAGTAAGTTAATTTAATCCTCTCCGTATATATCTTTCTTCTCTTTACACTTTTCAATAATTAAATTTTCTAAAAACTTATAAATCTTTATTCCACGCTTATCACAGTACTTTTTCAGTATATCATGTGATTCAGGGGATATTTTTATGTTCTTGATTTCTTTCTTTGTTTTCATGGTGAGAAAAAAGGTAGAATTAATTCCTACCGTTTATAAATACTTACCCAAAAGTAAAGTTTTTTCATATAATAATGAATATTTATCTATAAAATAAATCTGTAACAGAATAATTTAATAATGGCAACAGCACAAGCAAATCAAAAAGTATTCGTATCACCAGGCGTTTACACATCTGAAACCGACTTATCATTCGTAGCCCAAAGTGTGGGTGTAACGACTTTAGGTCTTGTTGGAGAAACAATAAAAGGTCCAGCATTCGAACCAGTATTCATAACAAATTATGATGAGTTCCAAGCTTATTTCGGGGGAACAGAACCCGTTAAGTTTTTTAATACTCAAATACCAAAATATGAAGCAGCATATATTGCTAAATCATATTTACAACAATCAAACCAATTGTTTGTTACCAGAGTTTTGGGTTTATCAGGTTATGACGCAGGTCCTTCATGGTCTCTTAGTGTTACCGCCAATGTAGACCCAACGACTATTGGAAACCCATCTGTTGGTGTTCCATTTAGTGCGAACTTCACAGGAAGCTCAACAGGTAATACAGTTACCTTTGTTGGGGGTTCTTTACCTGCCGAAGTTAATGCTAATTTAAATGTACAATATAGATTACAAGACGGTACAACATCAACATTACAAGATGATTTTAATAATTTTTTAGATTCAATCATGGATTTACCATCAACATCTGCAACTACTGCAGTTATATATGGTGCAATTCCTGAAACTGATTATCAAACGTTAACCAGTACATACACTACCGATTATAATCCTTATGGTTGTGAAAATGATTTTGTTCAAAATGACTTAACTGAAGGTGATAACGATTCTTGGTATTATGCAAATTTTGAGTTTGAAAATAATGACTCAACAACAAACAATTATACAGGTTATTCATTCTACTATACAGTATCAAACTTAGTTTCAGGAGCGTCTAACACATTTACAGGTACTATTGTTGGTAACTCATATGCATTTACAGGTACTGCATACACAGAATTTAATAACATGATTGTAGGTACTATTCGTTCAAGAGGTATCTCTTTATTTGAAAATAATAGTGCAAGTGAAAATCACGGACCAGTTTACCAAGTAAGTGGTCTCACAGATTTACAATTAGTGTGTACAGGACAATATTCAGGAATTACAAAATCACCTTACTCAACTTTTTTATTATCAGGTATAACTAAAAATAATGAAACATTCACATTTGAAACTTCATTATTAGCGTCATCTGCAAAGTACATAACTAAAGTATTGGGTGTTGATAATTTTGGTAAATCAAGATTTGAAGTTCCAATTTATGTTGAGGAGGCTTACCAAGCATCATTAAACTATGCTTACAATGAAGGATATATTCGTGGTTTAGCTTGTGGATTAATAGCATTACCTGAAGCTAGAAGTGAGCAGTCAACTTCAATTGCTTACAATTTAGAACAATATCAATCACCTGAAACACCATTTTTAGTTTCAGAATTGAGAGGTAATAAAGTTTACAATTTATTTAAATTTATTTCAATTTCTGATGGTAATTCTGCAAACACCGAAATTAAAGTTTCAATTGCAAACTTATCATATAATAACATGTCATTTGATGTATTAGTTAGAAATTTCTTTGATACAGATTCTAACCCTGTTGTAATTGAAAAATTCACAAATTGTAATATGGATCCAGCAACAAATAACTTTGTAGCTAAAAAAATAGGATCTTCAAATGGTGAATTTGCGTTAATATCAAAATTCATAATGGTGGAAATGGCTGATGAGGCCCCAATTGACGCGTTACCTTGTGGATTCTATGGATATACTCAAAGAGAATATTTAGATTATAATGTTTACCCTTCACCATATCCGAAATATAAAACAAAATACTATTTTCCTGGAGAAGTAATTTATAATCCTCCTTTTGGTACAAATGCGGGCGGTGCTCCAGTTGAATCTGCAGGTGATATTGTTAGAAGAAGTTATTTAGGATTCTCAAGTCAATTTGGTATTGATGAGTCTTTCTTAACATATAAAGGTAAACAAAATCCTTCAAATTGGATTTCAAATCCTTTGGTTGAGGGTCAACGTTGGAATGTTATTAGTAAAGGTTTCCACATGGACTCAGGTGCAACCGTTGTTACAATTGGAATCTCGTCAATGTCAAGTGGTGAAACTGCATTTGAGTGTGGTGTTGCTGAATTTAGAAACGACCCTGAAACTCAAGAAAATCCATACTACTTCATCTTCTCAAGAAAATATACTGTATGTTTTGCAGGTGGATTTGACGGATGGGACATTTATAGAGAATGGAGAACTAACCAAGATAGATTCCAAATAGGTGCTGCAGGTTACTTAGCAGGAGCGTCTCCATCTTCAAGATACCCAACAGCAACAGGTGAAGGTATATTTAAAAGAATTGTTATACAAAACAATACTCAAGATTTTGCTAATACAGACTATTACGCTTATTTACTCGGTATTTTAACATTCTCAAATCCTGAATCTACAAACATTAACGTTTTTGCAACAACATCAATTGATTATGTTAATAACTCAAACTTAGTAGAAGAAGCAATTGACATGGTACAATTCTCAAGAGCTGACTCGGTTTATATCGCTACAACTCCTGACTACCAAATGTTTACTCCTGACTCAACAAATCCTCAAGACATTATCTACTCACAAGAAGCGGTTGATAACTTGGATAACACAGGAATTGATTCTAACTATACCGCAACTTACTATCCTTGGATTTTAACAAGAGACACAGTAAATAATACACAAATTTACTTACCACCAACTGGTGAGGTTTGTAGAAACTTAGCATTGACAGATAACATTTCATTCCCTTGGTTCGCATCAGCGGGTTACACAAGAGGTCTTGTTAATTCAATCAAAGCTAGACAAAAACTTACACAAACAGATAGAGATACATTGTATCAAGGTAGAATCAACCCAATTGCAACTTTCTCTGATGTTGGAACAGTAATTTGGGGTAATAAAACATTACAAGTTGCGGACACCGCACTTAACAGATTGAACGTAAGAAGATTATTACTTCAAGCTCGTAAGTTAATTTCAGCAGTAGCAATTAGATTATTGTTTGAACAAAATGACCAAGTAGTTAGACAACAATTCTTGGATAGTGTTAACCCTATCTTAGATTCAATCAGAAGAGATAGAGGTTTATACGATTTCCGTGTAACTGTATCTTCAACACCTGAAGATTTAGACGCTAACAGACTTGTAGGTAAAATCTACTTAAAACCAACGAAGGCGTTAGAATTCATCGACATTGAGTTCTTCATCACTCCAACAGGAGCTTCGTTTGAAAATATCTAATAAATTTAACGGGGATACTTCGGTATCCCCTTTAATTGCCAAAGTATGAAAAAACAAATTAAAGAAGGATTTAAAGGAGAAGGGACTCCAGACATGAAATATTATGCGTTTGATTGGGACGATAACATTGTTCATATGCCAACAAAGATAATGTTAAAGACTAAAGACGGTGATGAAATTGGTATGAGTACTGATGACTTTGCGGAATACAGACATGATTTAGGTAAAAAACCTTTTGAATATAAAGGTGAAACTATTGTTGGTTTATCTAACGAAGCTTTTAGAAATTTTAAAACTGCGGGAGACAAAGATTTTTTAATTGATGCTATGAGGGCTAAAGAAGGTCCTGCATTTGGAGACTTTAGAGAAGCAATCAATAACGGTTCAATATTTTCAATTGTTACTGCAAGAGGTCACAAACCCGAAACATTAAAACAAGCCGTTTACAATTACATTGTTAGTGGATATAATGGTATAGACAAAGACCAACTAATTAAAAACCTTAAAAAATATAGGACCTTTGTTGGTGAAGAAGATATGAGTGATGATGATTTAATTAAATCATATTTAGAACTCAATAAATACCATCCAGTTACGTTTGGAGAAGGAAGTGCTGCCAATCCTGAAGAATTAAAAGTTAAAGCGATGGATGAATTTGTTTCCTATATAAAAGGAATTGCTGGCATACTTAATAAAAAAGCATATATAAAAAATGAAATATCTAATAACTTTATTCCAATGGAACCTAGTATAGGATTTTCAGATGATGATATAAGAAACGTAGAAGTAATGAGTAAGCATTTTAAAAATAAACCAGATAATATAGTTAAGACTTATTCTACTGCTGGAGGCATTAAAAAGGAATATAAATAAAGAATAATCTCACAGAAAAAAAAGTAAAGAGAAAAATTTTTTAACAAGACTATATTTATAGATATAAACAACAAAGAAATTAAAAAAAAATAAAATAACATGGCTGATTTATTAATGAAAATGCCGATACCTTACGAACCTAAACGTCAAAATCGTTTTATCCTAAGGTTTCCATCAAGTTTGGGTATTAACGAATGGTTTGTAGAGTCAACGGCTAGACCACACATTACAATTGTTGCAACAGAAATACCGTTCTTAAACACATCTACTTACGTTGCAGGTAGATTCAACTGGCAAACAATTCCAGTTAAGTTTCGTGACCCTATTGGACCATCAGCAGCTCAAGCTCTTATGGAGTGGGTTCGTTTACATGCTGAATCAGTAACAGGTCGTATGGGTTATGCTGCGGGTTACAAAAAAGACATCGACCTTGAAATGTTGGACCCAACAGGAGTTGTTGTTGAGAAATGGATTCTTTATGGAACATTCTTAACCGATGTTAACTTTGATTCGTTAGCATACAATACTGATGGATTAGCAACAATATCTGCAACATTAAGAATGGACAGATGTGTGTTAGTTTACTAATACTATTTACAAATTTTCAAACCTAATTATATTTAACCGTAAAGCGATAAACTTTACGGTTAATTTTTTTATATGGACACACAATCAAACGACTACGGTCAACAAAATTTTACATTACCACACGACGTGGTACCATTACCATCTCAAGGTATTTTTTACAAAAACAGAAAAAAATCAATTAAGGTTGGTTATTTAACTGCTGCGGATGAAAATATTATAATGGCGGGTGGAAGTGATTTAACCCTTAATTTGTTAAGGGCAAAAATATACGAACCAGATATGAGGGTTGAAGACCTTATTGAGGGTGATGTTGAGGCTATCTTAATTTTCCTAAGAAACACAGGGTTTGGTCCTGAAATGACATTAAATCTTACTGACCCTGGAACTAAAAAACAGTTTCAAACAAATGTTATGTTAGATCAATTATCAATTGTTAATGGTCAACAACCAAATGAAGACGGAAGTTTTATAATTAATTTACCAAAAACACAATCAACAATTAAACTTAAACCATTAACTTATGGTGAGATTTTGGAGATTAGTAAAATGGCGGACACATATCCTCAAGGAAGGGTTGTTCCAAAAATTACTTGGAGAATGCAAAAAGAAATTATTGAGGTTGATGGTTCAACCGATAAAGCGATTATTGCAAAATTTGTTGAATCAATGCCAATCGCTGATTCAAAATTTATTAGAAGTTTCATGAATGAAAATGAACCAAGATTGGATATGACTAAAATTATTACGACCCCGTCAGGAGAAAAACTAACAGTAAATGTTGGTTTCGGGGTCGAATTTTTTCGTCCTTTCTTCTAATTATAGGAAAAGTCAGATAGATGAATTTTACTATCTGAATAACTTAATGAAAATAACATATCAAGATTTTATTCAAATGCCGATATTTGTTAGAAAATATTTATTGGATAAATGGATTGAAGAAAATAGGAAGGACTAAATTTTAGTCCTTCTTCTATTTATATATAAAAGTAATTCTAAATTATGGCAGATTTTAATCCAGAAGATAAAGGTAGTCTTAAAGACCTTGAAGAAAGTTTTAAAAAATTAGGAAGTCCAATGGAAAATATCTTGGACGCCATTGGTAGCATGTACGATGAGGCGGACAAGTTAAACAATGCGTTCTTACAAGGTAGGACTAGATTAGATGAAATGAATGATGCTGTCTCAAGAGCGGCAGCAGGTGTTATTCGTTTAGGTGGTGATATTTCTGAGGTTAGTCGAACAATGATTGGAATTGCTGATGGTGCGAGGAGAAATGTTATCGCAACAGAAGAACAAGTTAGTAAATTATATGCCGCGTCAACAATTCTTAATACAGATTCTAAAACTTTAGTTGAAACTTTTGCTCAAGTTGGGTATGAAACATCTCAAATTGGTCCAAATTTAGAAAACTCAATAGAATATGTTCAAAGTGTTGGTCTTAATGCCAAAACAGTAATGAAAGACGTTACTGGTAACATGGAGTTGATGAATAGATTCAACTTTAGTGATGGTGTTCAAGGATTGACAAAAATGGCAGCCCAAGCTTCAATGTTGAGGTTTGATATGCAAAATACCGCTAATTTCGCAGATAAAGTTATGTCACCTGAAGGTGCTATTGAGGCTGCGGCAGGATTTCAAAGGTTGGGAGTAAATATTGGTGGATTAGTTGACCCATTTAAATTAATGAACGATTCAATTAATGACCCAGGTGCGTTACAAGATAGTATTATTAAAGCGACAAAACAATACACTGAATTTGACGAAAAAACAAAATCATTTAAGATAAACCCTCAAGGTATCTTAATGTTAAAAGAAATGTCGGAAGTTACTGGTATTAGTAGTAAAGAACTTGCAAAAACCGCATTAGCAGCCGCCGATTTAGATAAAAGACTTTCGGCTATTAGCCCATCTTTAAATTTTAAAAACGAAGAAGATAAGCAGTTTTTGGCTAATATGGCAACAATGAAAGATAATGAGTATGTTGTCCAACTTAAAGATGATGAAACTGGTAAAGTAGAACAAAAAAAATTAGGTGATATTACCCAAGAAGAACTTACAAAGTTAAGAGAACAACAAGAAAAAGCCCCAAAAACTTTAGAAGATATACAAATTAACCAATTAGATGTTTTAAAAAATATTCAAAAATCTTTAGACGCTAATATTGCAAAAGGAACTTTTGGTATTGCTGGTTCTGCGGTTGTTAGAGGTAACGTATTAGGAGCTGACAGAATAACCAGAGCAGTTACAGGTGCCGTTGATAAAAATGTACCTGAAAGTGCTGAAATAACAAAAAGTGTTAACAGTGCTGTGAGTAAAATGGGAGAGCTTTTCCTACAAAAAGATACGGGTAAGATTAGTAGTGCGGATTTTGCAACTAAACTAGAAAAACTTCAAGACGGGATTAAAAGTAAAGCAAGTTCGTATGGAGAAAAAGGTATGGAGGCTTTAAAAGATATTTTAGAAGAAAGTAATAAAAAAGTTACTGGTAGTAGTGCAATTGAAAAAGAATTTAAAAAATATACTTCAGAAATTTTAACAGGTATTGGAAGACCTCCAGAAACAACAAGTAAAACTTCTGCAATAACAGGAACACAAAAATCAGAACCATTATCCAGAAGTTCTGTTTTTGGTAAAGGTAGTACTCCAACACCTATGGACACAAAAACAAAAACAACTAATATTAACTCCCAAGTTGATTTTGGAGGTACAATTACAATTAAAGTCGATGCACCTGCGGGTGTTAGTGAGCAACAATTTAAAACATTTTTTGAATCAGACGAATTCAAAAAAAAGATTTACGAATATTACAATCAAAAGGCAAAAGAGTTAGAAAGAAGATAAATGTCTAACAAAAAAACACCATCAACCTATTTATTAATAAAAGTATAAATGGGTAGTCCATTAGATTATATAAACACAGAAGGTTTTAGAAAAAAACTAATTACAAGGAATTTAGTACCTTATGCTAAGTCCCCTACTAAAGTTACGCCTCCGACAACTTACGAAGTAATTCAATCCGATTTTTCAGTGGTCGATAGTCCTGATGGTCTTATTGATACAACTTTTTATGCGGATAAACAATATCCGCTTAATAGGTGGGGTAACGACGGAGGTTACCAATTAGTACCTGATATTAGTGGAAACTTAAATACTGTATCAAATAAAGGTGAATATGGTCCTGGTCAACAAGATGCGCATATTATTGACCAAGCTAAGATTGCCGCTCAAAAAGGTTTTAATGGTATTACTGGACCGTATTTGGCGGTTAACGCTTTTGGTAATGGAGGATTAGAACAATATGATGCTGGTGTTTATATTACAACACCAGATACAATATCAAGTTCAATACCTGGTGGAATAAGACAGTTATATAATAATCAACCTTATCCAACAATTTTTAATCCTTCATCGTATAGTCCATTATCTATTTTATTAAGCCCCGACCCAACAGGTAGTAATGGATTACTAAGTCAAGATTCGTTTATTGCTCGTTTAGGTGCAAGAACACTTAAAAGAGAATTTGAAGAAAGAATTGGTAGAGCGATTGTTAGAGAAACTATTGGCCGTGCCAACTTTTTAAATATTAATAGTAGTACCAATGTTGTTAATATTCTAACGGGTAGAGTTCCGTTAATTGAACCTAATTATCAAATCACCGTTCCTGCCAATCCTATAACTGCCGCTGCTGATTTTGGACTTAGATTAGGTGGTAGTCTTGTACCTTTTTCATTAATACCTGGTTCATATTTTGACCCAAATATTAATCCAGGTCAACCAACAACAATTGGACAAGCTTTATTGGCAAATCCACTTGCCGCTTTAGGTAATTTAACAAGTAAACTTTTAGGTGCGGGTAAGAC
>Ga0208235_1000354_pt1 | contig 11142 bp, 12 predicted proteins | sample LakMenEpi22Oct12_FD_150727 | JGI IMG/M metagenome (GOLD analysis project Ga0208235, IMG submission 150727) | Freshwater microbial communities from Lake Mendota, WI - 22OCT2012 deep hole epilimnion (SPAdes) | ecosystem: Environmental > Aquatic > Freshwater > Lake > Epilimnion/Euphotic zone ... | reverse complement strand
CCCATACACCTGCGGGTGTAGCTCAATGGTAGAGCCCCAGCCTTCCAAGCTGGCCATGCCGGTTCGATCCCGGTCACCCGCTCCAGATTGTTTATCCGATAGATCCAACCTTGTTTATCAAGGCTCTCCCAGTGAAACTCAGCATGTTCCCACTGGTTAAACCACGCTTGTCAGTAGCGCGCAATTTCAATGTTGTGGCTGACGTACAAACGATTTTTCCAATAATCATAAATTGGTAGTGACGTTGATCAAGAGTATTTATGTAAGTCGTCGCATCTGAAGTGAATACTTGGAAATCCATATTTCCACCGCTAGCAATAACTTGCATTCCAATATACATAGCCACTGCAGTCTCGGGTGCAAAAGTCCCATCGACCGAAATACTAAATGTGTAAGACCCGGTCTCTAAGGTAACAAAAATTGAGGAATCACTTATTCCTGGTTTGAGATTTGTTGCAATCATCCATGTCCCAAGATCAACAAAATATGAAATTGAGCTCGCAGAAGTTCCTGCGGCACCTGTTGTTCCGATATCACCTTTAGCGCCAGCTGTACCTGTCTCACCCTTTATACCTTGAATGCCTTGAATACCTTGCGTACCGGTATCACCCTTAGCGCCTTCAACACCTTGTGTTCCTGCAGTGCCTGCTGCACCAGCTACTCCAGTTGCACCCACAACTCCTTGAATTCCTTGAAGTCCTGTTGAGCCAACTAAACCAGTTGCACCTCCTGCACCTTGGAGTCCTGTTGCACCAGTGAAACCAGTTGCACCCGCAACTCCAGGAATTCCTTGTGTTCCATTCAAACCAGTTGCACCTTTATCACCGGTAGCGCCCTTATCTCCCTTTGCACCTATCTCTCCTTTCGCACCTATCTCTCCTTTCGCACCAGATTCTCCTTTCGCACCAGATTCTCCAATTATGTTTGAGACAACTGGAACTTCATGGGAACGTAGCGAAGTTGTAATCTTCCAAACACCTTTAGTTTTTGGGCCGTATAGATTTAAGTTTTTTGTATCAATGTAGAAATCACCATTTATGCCTAACGTCTTGGCTGGTACTCCTGCACCGCTACGAATGGTGTTAACAACAGTTGTCGGTGACGGACCGGCAGCTTTAGTGCTCATCTTTTCTGCTCCGATTGCAGATGGAATAATTGCTACAGATAGAGCAACAGCGATGACTAATAAGGATTTGCTGGTTTTCATGGATCACCAAAATTTCTGTGTGGGGATTTAAGTGTGAATCTGTGAATATCCTTAATGAATAAGGGTTCCCGAATGAGACTTACGCAGTGATGTAGGGGTAACCCAAGGAGAAATTGATTAATTCTCTGCCACATTTCACAGGGTCAGTGGTTAAAGTTCTCAGCATGAACCTGTTGATTACAGGTAGTCGATGACGAGGGGTCAGGGACAAGAAAAACTATCGAGAGGACATGAAATGTCATCAAAGAAAAGAATCGCAGCAATTGCAATCACTATTGCAGCACTCACCACAGGATCAGTCGGAGTTGCATCAGCGCATGACGGAGCAAACAAAGGACTAGTTAAGGCAACAGTCCTTGCTGATCTAGTTAAGGCAGGAACAATCACACAGGCACAAGCCGATGCGATTTCAAAGAAGTTTGATGAAGTTCGTGCAGCCAAGCAGGCAGAGCGCGCTGCTAAGAAAGCTGCAAACCCAAATAAAGGCGCAAAGCACCGTAAGGGTCCACAGGGTCCACGTCCTTAATATCTAGAAACTTTCTATTTGAAAGTAGAAAAACCCGCCACGTGAGTAATCACTTGGCGGGTTTTTCTCTTGTCGTGGCAAGATGCGCACATGCGCATTCATATTGGTAGCGATCACGCCGGTCTGGAATTAAAGGCAGCACTTGTTGAGTACCTGCAGAGCAAGGGCCACGATGTAAAGGATCATGGGCCGCATGAATATGACGCAGTAGATGATTACCCAGATTTTTGTATTCCGGCAGCGATTGCAACTGTGGCTGATCCAGCGTCCCTTGGAATCGTTCTAGGTGGATCTGGAAACGGTGAGCAGATTGCCGCTAACAAGGTTAAGGGTGTGCGCGCAGTGCTTGCGTGGAGCGTTGAAACGGCAAAGCTTGGCCGCGATCACAACAATGCAAATGTTGTTGGAATCGGTGGCCGCATGCATTCAATCGAAGATTGCAAAGCGATTATCGATGCTTTTATTGAAACGCCTTTTTCAAATGATGAGCGCCATGTTCGCAGAATTAACAAGATTGCTAAGTATGAAAACGAAGGTTCGCTTTAAGCCTTTACATACAGCATGTCGTTAACGGCGTGATCTTTATCGATTCCTTGTCCTTCAAAGCGCGTAACTGGTCGCCACTCAGGCTTATCGATGACTCCCCCAGTAAACAAAGTTGAACCAGCAAAAACTTCTTGAATGCTTACCGCGTATGGAACCCAATCTGTAGCGATGTGAATAAATCCACCCTTTTTAATCTTTGGGTGGATAAGCGCTAAAAATTCTGCATTAACGATTCGGCGTTTATTGTGTTTCTTCTTGGGCCATGGATCTGGAAAGAAAAGGTGAATGCCATCAAGAGATTCATCTGCGATCATGTGCTGCAAAACAACATGAACATCTTCTTCAATGACCTTTAGATTTGTTAAATCGTTTTCAACAATGCGAGCCAACAACTTTCCGATTCCGGGTGGATGAACATCAACTGCGATATACCCGTTGTTGGGGTGATTCTTAGCGATGATGGCCGTGGCCTCACCCATTCCAAAGCCGATCTCCATGATGACCTTGTCGCTGGTTGGAAAAATCTCAGGAATGTTTATTTGTTCTTGTTTGAACTCGATGCCGTGAACCATTTGTAGAGCATCTTTGGCAGTTCGTTGAGCATCTGTAATTCGGGAACCTCGGATGCTGTAGCTGCGTACCGAAGGGCGTTCCATGGGGCAACTCTGTCATGGTTGGATATGAACCTACAAAATCACCGAAGGAGATCCAAGTGCCAGGACTGAATTTGAGCCGTGCGGAAGCAAAAGAGCGTGCCGACCATCTTTATGTGAACAGTTATGTCGTAACTCTTGATGTTACAAAGGGCGAGGAAACCTTCTACTCAAAGTCCGAAGTTTCATTTACTTGCAATAAGCCTGGCTATGCAACCTTTATCGATGCGGTTGGCCGCTCAGTAATTAGTGCAACCCTTAATGGCGTTGCCGTTGATACCAGCAACTTTGATGGTGAAAGCATTTTTCTAACTAACTTGGCTGCAGATAATCTCTTGGTGATCGAGATCGAAGCAGAGTATTCAAAGTCCGGAGAAGGCCTACAACGTTCAGTAGATCCATCTGATGGCGAGATCTACTTATATTCACAAGGCGAGACCGCACATATTCGTAATATGTTCCCTTGTTTTGATCAGCCAGCACTTAAGGCAACTTTCTCGTTAACTGTTACAACTCCAGGACATTGGCAAGCAGTTTCAAACAACCCAGTTGAGTCAAAGGTTGCAAAGGGAGATCTAGTTGAATGGAAGTTCTCAACGACTCCACGAATTGCAACTTACTTGGATGCATTAATTGCTGGCCCTTACTCATCTGTTCATGATGTGTACAAGGGACAAAAAGAGATTCCACTTGGAATTTACTGCCGTAAGTCGATGATGCAGTACCTAGATCCTGAAGATATTTTCTTGATTACTAAGCAAGGTTTTGAATACTTCGAAAAGACTTTCGGTTTGGCGTATCCATTTGAGAAGTATGACCAGATTGCAGTTGTTGACTTTAACTTTGGTGCGATGGAAAACGCTGGCGCAGTTACTTTCCGCGAAGATGTACTGGTATTCCGTAGCCACATGCCAGATAAGGCATACCTGTCACGTGCAAACACAATCCTTCACGAGATGGCGCATATGTGGTTTGGAGACATGGTCACCATGTCATGGTGGGACGATCTATGGCTCAACGAATCATTTGCTGAGTGGTCTTCATATTTAGCGTTAGCTGAAGCAACACGCTTCAAGGGCGCTTGGTCAGAATTCAACTCTGCACGCAAGAACTGGGCTTATCGCCAAGATCAGTTGGTTTCAACGCACCCAATCATTGCTGACATGGTTGATATGGAAGCGGTTAATGCAAACTTTGATGGAATTACCTATGCAAAGGGAGCATCTGTTCTGCACCAACTAGTTGCACACGTTGGCCGCCCGCAATTTATTGCAGGTCTGCAGAAGTACTTTGCAAAGCATGCGTGGGGCAACACAACCCTTGAAGATCTTTTAGTTGAACTTGAAGCAGCTAGTGGTCGCAAACTTGATAGTTGGGTGAACACATGGCTTCAGACAGCAGGTGTAAACACATTACGTCCGGCTTTGGAGATTGAAGGCGATGTTTACAAGAGCATCACAATCACACAAGAAACGCCACTAGTACCTGCGGATTCAAAGGAACTTCGCCCGCACCGATTAGCGGTTGGTCTTTACGACATCAAGGGCGATTCCTTGCAACTTCGCAAAAGCGTTGAGCTAGATGTTGCTGGGGCAGCAACAGTTGTTGCAGATCTAGCTGGTGAAAAGGTTGCAGATCTATTGCTGATCAATGATCGCGATCTTTCATACGCCAAGCTTCGTTTTGATGATCGCTCAATTGCAACGCTCAAGACTCATCTAGGAAAGTTTGATGATGCACTTGCTCGCGCTCTGTGTTGGGCATCTATTTGGGATATGCACCGCGATGCTGAAATCTCAACATCTGATTTCATTGAAATAGCTCTAAATGGGCTTGCGGGAGAAACTGATGATGCGATCGTCAACATCGTCTTGATGCAATTAAATACTTCAGTAGAGGCATATGCAAAGGATTCAAACCGTGCTGCATACCGCGAGAAGCTAGCTAATGGTTTGTGGGCTCTCACCCAGAGCTCAGCACCTGGAAGCGATCTTCAGTTACTTATTTCTCGCTCCTTTGCCATCAATGCACATACAGCAGAGCAAACAGCAAAGATTCGTGAACTGCTAAACGGAAGTGCACCAGGATTAAAGGTTGATGCAGACCTTCGTTGGTACTTCTTGATCGCACTTACCGAGCGCGGGGCAACTACAAAGGCCGAATTAGATGCAGAGCTTGCAAAAGACAATACAACTACGGGAAACCTTGCTTACGAAACCTGTCTGGCAGCCATGCCAAATAACGAAGCAAAGGCGTATGCATTCAACAAGGTTCTGAACGAAGACATTGTGACTTCAATGCGTACGGCATTAGTTGCTGGATTCCAGCGTCCAATTCAGCGTGACCTTCTGGAACCTTTTGTGAATCTTTACTTTGACAACCTCATTAATGCTTGGGAATCCAAGTCATATGAAGGCGCTGCTAAGTATGTTTCTGGTTTCTATCCAACATGGATTGTGAAGCAATCAACCGTTGATGCAACTAATGCATGGCTCAATGGTGCTGGAAAAGATTCTCCGGCGGTGCTTCGTAAACTTGTTAAAGAGTCTCAGGATGGATTAATTCGCGCCCTAAAGGTGCAAGCGCTGGATCGCTGATTATTCGATTGTTGTGATTGAAGATGTCTTAGCCTTTCGAGGCTTTGACATCGCATAAGCAAGAACTGAGATCACAACAAACATAACTGTTGGGACTATGAAAAAAGTTACAACAGTTTCGAGAACCGACATTCCAGGGAACTCGACAATTGGACCTTCGTTATTGTTCATGGGAAAAGTGTAATTTACTTAAGCAGTAGCCGCAGCCACGCCAAATGGCTCTAGGTACTGCAACCACCTGTGATCTGTGCGACCAGTTCCAAGGATTCTCCAAGCCGCCCCAACTGGTTCGCGTGGAAGAGTGCGTAATCGCCACCCTAATTCCTTTAAATGTTTGTCGGCCTTTAGGTGATTGCACTTGTGGCAAGCTGAAACAACATTTTCCCAGTTGTGTCCCCCGCCTCGACTGCGCGGAATCACATGGTCAATCGAAGTTGCAGGTGCAGAGCAATAAACACATCGGCCACCGTCTCTGGCAAATATTGCACGACGAGAAAGTGGCACTGCATGTCGATATGGAATTCGAACAAATTTATTGAGTCGGACTACAGATGGCAAAGAAATTTGCCCACCAGCAAAACGTAAAACTTCGCCAGAATCTTCAACCATTGTTGCTCTGTGGTTGAGAACCAAAATGAGCGCGCGACGATCTGTGATGACACCCAGTGGTTCATAGGTGGCGTTCAGAACTAATGTGCGCGACATTCATCGCTCCCGATCTGGCGCGTGGCTCGTGCCGATTGGGTTATCTTGCACCAAAACACCCGACCGCGTGGGTATTTGATGAGGGCTTTTAGGTAAATATTTGGATACAGTCTTGTCATTATGAGTCAGACCCTGCGTGAATTTCTGGACTGGATGGCGGGTACTCCCCTTCGCGTTTTAACAATCGTGGTGGCGGCGATCCTGGTTCAGGCCTTTGGCTCCCGAGCTATTGCACGGGCCATGAACAAGCTGGCCTCAGTTGATCTCGTACCAGGGCCACGCAACATCGTTGCTCGCCAAAAGGAACGCGCAAGCACCATCGGCGGCGTCTTGTCAGCAACTCTTAAAGCAACAACGTGGATCGTTGCAACCGCAATGGCGCTGGGTGAATTTGGTTTTGATTTAGGTCCACTGATTGCATCTGCCGGAATCGTCGGTGTTGCACTTGGTTTGGGTGCGCAAACTTTAGTTCGCGACATTTTGTCTGGAATCTTTATGTTGATTGAAGATCAATACGGTGTAGGCGACACAATCTCAGTTCTAGAAGTTGAAGGTGTTGTTGAAAAGGTTGGCCTTCGCGTTACAACTGTTCGCGATGGTCAAGGAACATTGTGGTACTTACGCAACGGTGAAATTCTAAAGGTTGGAAATCAATCTCAATCTGGTTGATTAACTAGCGAATTCGCTGCCATTTCTAGATAAATCCAAAGTTCTGCTTTTAATGCAGCATCCATTTCGACTCCATTAACCGCCTGATGCATTGCATTTAACCAGGCATCACGCGCAGCTTGGGTAATAGGAAATTCAGCATGGCGCATTCGTAAACGTGGGTGTCCGCGGTTTTCTTGATAGGTACTTGGTCCGCCCCAATATTGTTCAAGGAACCACTGCAAACGTTGTGCAGCGCCTTTCATATCTGTTTCAGGGTACATCGGACGCAAAACAGGATCCGTTGCAACCACTGCATAAAACTGAGACACAAGATCTGCGAAGAATTTTTCTCCGCCTACTTGTTCGTAAAAAGTGCTCATAAAGGAAGGTTAATCTCATTACTTTGATTTGGCATCGATTTAAATCTGAGAGACATAACACCTAGTGCCAGCACTGGAACGGCAGCAAAGAAGCAGAGCCATCCATAACTAAGCGTTCCAATGATTACACCTGCTAGCGCTCCACCTGCTGCACCCGACAAGTTCATCACTAAATCACTTGCACCTTGTGATGAGGCCTTGAATGTTGGTTCAACACTTTCCGACAAAAGCGCCGAACCCGCGATCAAAGTGCATGACCAACCCAGACCCAATAAGAACAAACCAACACCAAGGGTGTACGCATCATCTGCACGGGCAAAGCCGGAAACAACAGTAGACAACAGCAAGGTTGCAATTCCGATTTGGATTACTCGCACACGACCTAAACGATCACTGAGTGCTCCGACTAGTGGAGAAAAGGCATACATACCCAAAACATGGATGCTGATTACTAAGCCAATAATTGTTAGCGTCACATCAACATGTGCCATGTGAACAGGAGTCATCACCATGACCGACACCATGGCAACGTGGCCAATAGCAATAGCAAGAATCGCAAAGAGTGCTTTGGGGTTATTGCGAATGTGCTTCAGCGCTTTCTTCGTATCGCCCTTTGCAAGCTTGGTAACTGACTCTTTATTGGCAACTAAGTAAGGATCTGGTCGAAGAAAGATTGCAATAACAATCGTTGCCAATGCCAGCGTCGTTGCTGATATTAAATATGGTCCAACTAAACGTGGCAAATCAAAGCTTTCAGCTAAGTTTCCAGCTGGCTCCATCAGATTTGGGCCTGCAACGGCACCGATTGTTGAACCCCACACAACAAAGGACAGCTGCTTTGCACGAGTTTGATCGGTTGCTAAATCAATTGCAGCAAAACGTGCTTGATAACCCGCAGCAGATGCTGCACCAACCATGAATGTTCCGAGCAACATCAAAAAGATATTGCTTTGCGCCCCACCTAGGATTGCAAATATCGAACCAATCGCACCTGCGGTGTAACCAACTGATAGCGCTAATCTGCGCCCGCCTTTTGCAGTTAAACGCGCAAGAGGTAAAGCTAAAGCTGCAGCCCCAAGCACCGCACTTGTTTGTGCAAGACCAGCCAAGGTTTCTGAATCAGTAATCGATGAAACAAGAAGTGAGCCAGCTGCAACAGTTCCTGCAACGCCAACACCACTTAAAACCTGCGCGCTAGCAAGAGTCCTTACGGTCTTATGTTGCAACGCAGAGTTTGGCATTAAGGAACCAGTCGCACCCAAACAGCTGTATCTGTTGGCAATGTGTGTCCTGTTACTGGACCACTTGCAACAAGTATCTGACTGTTACTTGGTAATTGAATTGGTGCACCAAAGTTGATGTAGCACGCGAAATCTCCTGGACGTTCGAAAGCGACAACATCTTTACCCACTTCGATCCATTCCATTGGACCATCGCCAAGACCTGCTTCAGTTTTACGGATTGCAAGAGCTTGGCGATACATAGTTAGCGTTGAACCTTCAACACCATCTTGTGTGTCTACGGCGTACTTGCCCATCCATGGTGATTGTGGCAACCAAGTTTCATTAATCGTCAATGAATCATTAGTTGAGAAACCAAAACCACCCTTGGGATCAGATGACCAAGGCAATGGAACGCGACAACCATCGCGACCACGATCTTGGAACCCGCTCATCTTCCAGCGCGGATCAGTTAAACGGTCTTCAGGTAAATCGCGAACTTCTGGCAACGCAAGTTCTTCACCTTGGTAAAGATAAGTTCCACCTGGAAGTGCAAGAGTCATCAACGTTGCACTGCGGGCACGCAAAGTTCCGCGAGCAATGTTGAGCTTTGATGCATCACCTTGACGAGACAGAGTTGTATCACCGTGATTAGTAAGCCCGAGATCTAAACGATCAACTGAACGTACAACATCGTGATTGTTAAAGACCCACGATGTTGGTGCGCCAACTTCGGCTAACGCCTCGATTGAGTTATTAATCTTCTTCTTAATCTCTGCTGCATCCCACAGTGTTGTCAGCATTTCAAAGTTAAATGAGTTCTGAAGTTCATCTGCGCGAACATAACGAGCAATGCGAGAAGCGGGACTTACCCATGCTTCTGCCACAGCCATGCGATCACCTGGGTATGAATCAAAAATCTTGCGCCATGAGCGATAAATATCGTGAACGCCTTCTTGATCCCAGAAAGGTTTGTGTTCTGTTCCAAGCATTGTTGCGGTTGGATCGATGCGAATATCTGGCAAGCCAGCCTCTTTCACCATTCCATGTGCAACATCGATACGGAAACCATCTACACCACGATCTAGCCAAAACTTAAGAACATCTTCTAGGTGATCTTTTACTTCTTGGTTTTCCCAATTCAGATCTGGCTGTTCAACTGCAAATAGGTGCAAGTACCACTGACCTGGTGTGCCATCTGCTTCGGTGATGCGATGCCACGCTGGTCCGCCAAATACTGCTTCCCAGTTGTTAGGTGGAAGATCCCCGTTTTCACCTTTTCCATCGCGGAACATGTAGCGATCACGTTCTTTTGATCCTGGCTTTGCAGCTAAAGCTTCCTGAAACCATTTGTGATCACTTGAAGTGTGATTAGGAACGATGTCAACGATTAACTTAATTCCAAAATCATGTGCCTCTTTGATCAACTGTTCTGCCTGCGCCAAAGTTCCATAAGCAGGCTCGATATCCATGTAATCCGATACGTCATAGCCATGATCATGTTGTGGCGATGGATACCAAGGAGAAATCCAAATTGCATCAATTCCTAGTGAATGTAAATAAGGAAGACGTGAACGGATGCCTTCAACATCGCCGATGCCATCACCATTTGAGTCAGCAAATGAGCGAGGATAAATTTGGTAGGTAACTGCATCTCTCCACCAAGGACGTTCTTCGCGTGATGCTAGAGGGCTCATTACTGCTCCGTTTCGAGGTATTTAGTGAGGAACTCTCGCTCTGTATCTGTAATGGGGCGAGACTTCTTAGTTTCCATGGAAACAGTTACTTGAACTGTCTTTACTCGTGCTAATAGTTCTTCCCCATTCTTCATCACATACGTGACTCCAAATGATGAGTTACCAATTGAATGAACCCAAATCTCGATATCAATATAAATATCGCCTACATAAATTGGTGCGACAAAATCAACTTCAGCTCGAGCGACAACCATTTCAATCATCTTCGACCATGCATAACGCGCCTCTTGGGCGTAGACCAAATAGGTTGCGTTGTTGACATGACCAAATGCATCAAGGTCACCCCAGCGAACATACTGCTGTGTCTGAAACTTCATTAACGTGTCAGCTTTCGATATGTCATGCGATGAGGGCGTGATGCTTCAGAGCCCAAACGCTCAATCTTGTTTGCTTCATAGCTTTCAAAGTTTCCTTCAAACCAGAACCACTTTGCATCACCTTCGTAAGCCAAGATGTGTGTAGCTACGCGGTCAAGGAACCAACGATCGTGAGAGATCACAACTGCGCACCCTGGAAATTCCAGCAGCGCATTTTCAAGTGATCCCAAAGTTTCAACATCAAGGTCGTTTGTTGGCTCATCCAGCAGCAAAAGATTTCCACCCTGTTTCAAAGTTAAAGCCAAGTTCAAGCGATTGCGTTCTCCACCTGAAAGGATTCCCGCAGCTTTCTGCTGATCTGGACCCTTGAAACCAAAGCAAGACACATAGGCGCGTGAAGGCATTTCAACTTGGCCGACCTTAATAAAGTCATTGCCATCTGAAACAACTTCCCACAAAGATTTCTTAGGATCGATGCCACCACGGCTCTGATCAACATATGAAATCTTTACCGTTTCACCAATTTTCACTGCGCCAGAATCTGGCTGTTCCATACCCATCAAAGTCTTAAATAGTGTTGTTT
>Ga0208235_1000348_pt1 | contig 11338 bp, 15 predicted proteins | sample LakMenEpi22Oct12_FD_150727 | JGI IMG/M metagenome (GOLD analysis project Ga0208235, IMG submission 150727) | Freshwater microbial communities from Lake Mendota, WI - 22OCT2012 deep hole epilimnion (SPAdes) | ecosystem: Environmental > Aquatic > Freshwater > Lake > Epilimnion/Euphotic zone ... | reverse complement strand
GACTTATAGAACTTCAGGTAGAACAACTCAAATTGGATATGCAACTGGAGGTAATGGACTTCTTTATGCAGCAGGACAAACTGAGGATTATGTTTATGCTGGTGCTTCTGGTTCTCTATCATCTTCAACAGATAGTGTACATTGGACCGCAAGAACTTCACCAAATAGCACCATAGCAATTCAGGCATTAGCATTTGGTTCATTACCTATAGCAACTTATGTTCGTGCTAATGCAACTGCTGGCAATATAGCAACATCAACTAATGCTATTCAATGGACACTAAGAACCACAGGTAATACTACTAATGTTATTAATGCATTATTGTATTCAACAGCAACTACAGAATATTATGTAAACTGCCGTGCTGCAGGAGTACTTCAAACATCCACTAATGCAATTGAATGGACTGCAAGAACATCAGGAACAGCAGCGGCACTTCATCAACTTCTTTATGGAGGTGTCTATGTAGTTTCTGGTGCTTCTGGTGTTATCAATACTTCTACTAATGCTATTGAATGGACACTAAGAACATCAGGAACAGCACAGGCACTTTATGGTCTTGCATATAATGCATCATTTACGGAAAAATATATTGCCGCAGGTGTTTCTGGTGCATTTTTATCTTCCACCGATGCAATTACTTGGACTTTGAGAACTTCATTATTCCAGTCATCACAAATTCAAGCAGTTACTTCTGGTTCTATTTTTGTTGCTGGTGGTGTTGTTGGTACAAATTCTGGAACAAGTGGTGCAAGTACAACAGTTACTTGGACTGGAAATACTCCAACAGGAACCGCAACTTATACACTAACTTCTGCTGCTGGAACTGGTGCTGCCGATAGCACAACAGCAGGTGCAGCAGGTGCAGCAGCAGCATCAACACTCAATCCTCTTTATACAACCGCAGGTCTTGCTGGTGGTGCTGGTCTTTCTGCAGCAGGAGCATCTAACAACTCAACGCAAGCAAATAGTGGGCAAGTGACTGGTGGTGGTAGTGGAGCATTTGCTTTTAATATTGGTGGTAATATTGGTGGTAGTGGATTAACTTATTATTATGGAAATTCTTATACAAATGGTGGAAGTGAGACTGGTGGAAATGGTAATGATGGTATTCCTGGTTCTTATACTGGAAACATTGGAGGTGGTGGAGGAGGTGGTGGAAGTATAAATGATGGCGTCCATAACTGGATTACAAGAACATCGGGATTTGGTACATCAGAAATCTCTACATTGATGTATGATGGAACTAATTACTTTGCTGCTGGTAGTGGTGGAGTTTTAACAACTTCTACAAATGGAATTCAATGGTCGAATAGAACATCAGGAACAACTGAAACTATAGGTTCATCAGGTTATGGACTTCTTTATGCATCAGGACAAACAGAACCTTATGTTTATTCTGGGGGAAGTTCTGTTGCTATTTTAGCAACCTCTACAAATTCAATTTCTTGGACTTTAAGAACTTCTCCAAACTCTACAACTCCAATAGAAGCATTAGCATTTGGTTCGTTACCTGAACCAACTTATGTTCGTTCCAATTCTCTTGCGAGAAACATAGCAACTTCCACTAATGGGATTCAATGGACTTTGAGAACTACTGGAGGAGGAGCTTCGTCTATATCTTCTTTATTATACTCTACAGCAACTACAGAATATTATACTGCAGGAAGAATTAGTAATGGTGGTTTAGATACTTCAACAGATGCTATTCATTGGACTCAAAGAATAGTTCCAACTAGTGGAACATTTAATACTTTAGTTTATGGTGGAGTATATGTTGTTGCAGGGTTCAATTTTACCGGTAATACATCAATTATTGCCACATCAACAAATCAAATTGAATGGACATTAAGAACTGCCGGATTTACAAATCAGTCAATTAATAGCATTTCTTATACTTCTAATAATTATGTTTTGGTAACTAATGATTTGTCATCAGGTATACCTACATTGGCAACTTCTACTGATGCCATTATTTGGACAGTAAGAACCTCTATATTTACTACTGGGTTATCCATCTCTGCATCTGTATACGGTAATAATATATTTTTAATCGGTGGATCTAGCGGAATACTTCAATCAGCATCAAGCATTTTACAATTAGCAGCAGGAAACGGAGGCAACGGCACCAGAGGTGGTGGAGGAGGTGGAGGTGGATATGCTTCAACAACAAGAGCATTTGGTCTTGGTGGTGATGGCGGTGCTGGATATGTTAGAATTACCTGGTGGTAAAAAACGCATACATATGGTAGAATGAATTTTATATTGACTTTGTTGTATGCCCCTGAATTATACAAATCAACCGAAAAATAATTTTAAAGGAAAAACAATCGCATTTTGTCTTCCGGGATTTTCATATTCTGGAACCTTTATGACCCAGATGATTCGTCTTTTATTTGACTTGAATCAGATGGGAATTAACTTTTATATTTCGCAGCACTACAGTTCAATGGTAAATTTTGCCAGAACTGATTGTTTGCAAGCAGATAATTTTGCAGGAACAATGTTAACTCCTTGGAGGGGTCAAGTTCCTTATGATTACATTATGTGGATTGATAGTGATATCATCTTTAAGACAGAAGACTTAATGGAACTTTTGTTGATGGATAAAGATGTTGCAACTGGTTGGTATGTCCAATCAAACGGAACACCAATAGCAAATCAATCCACTGTGGTTGAGAAGATGGATAAGAAACTTCTTATGTCTAAGGGTTCTTATCACTTTGAGACGATTGAAGAAATGCAACGCCGTTCAGGTTCATTCAAAGTTGATTATTGTGGATTTGGTTGGGTTCTAATGAAGAAAGGTGTATTTGAAAAAGTTCCTTATCCTTGGTTTGCACCTAAAAAAGTTCAACTCATCAAAGATGACGGAACAATTCTTGAGGATATGTGTTCCGAGGATGTTGCAATGTGTGAGGATTTAAGAGAATATGGATTTGAGATTTGGTGTAATCCAAAAGTTCGTGTCGGTCATCAAAAAATGGTAATTCTATAAAACTATGTTAAATTATTCTAATCAACAGCAACAATCTAAACCACACTTCAATGTAGTCATCACAACACCAGGAAGTTCAATGTGTGCCGACTATGTAAAGTGTCTTCTTGCAACGATTCATACACTTCAGGCAAATAATATTTCCTGGTTATATCAAAATGAATATGCCTCTCTTGTGACGAATGCACGAGAGGCAACAATTACTGGTTCCAGAAATTTAGAAGTCTTTAATTCTTCTCCAGGAAAAGGACAATACACTTATGATAAAATCTTCTGTATTGATAGTGATATTGTCTGGAATCCAGAGCAGTTTCTAAGACTTTATGCATCAGACAAAGACTTAATTTCTGCAGTGTATTTTGAGGCACAAGGAAATGATGCGATGATACACCGAAACAAAAATGATTTCCATCCAACATCAAGAGAAGAACTTCAACTTCTTCAACAACTCAACGAACCTATTGAAGTTTATGGAGTTGGTCTAGGATTTATGTGTATCAAGTCCGGTGTGTTTGAATCACTCAAAAGACCCTGGTTTGGACTCGGTAAGGTTCTACAAGAGGTTGATGGAGTAACCTATGAACTTCCACTCGGAGAAGACTTATACTTCTGTGAGAGGGTTGCAGAGCAGGGTCATAAGGTATTTGTAGACCCTAATATCATTGTCGGTCATATGAAGAGTAATGTGGTATGTTGAATTATAGTAACGAAAAGAAAATCTCAAAAACCATAGAAGTTTTTTATCATCTTTATATTCCAGACACCAATAATATGTGGATTTGGTGGGTGGACGAACAGATGAGTTTGTTGAAGACAGTTGGTCTTGCTGATAAGGCAACCATCAATATGTGCATCACTCTTCCTCTTGGACTTTATAATTCCAAGACAGGGCACTCATATGACCATATGGTAACTGGTTACATCAAAGATCGTTATCCATTTGTGAACATCATCGATATGAGAGGAACACAAGAGCAAGAAAATCTTTACGAGGGTCAGACTCTTGCGAAGATTTATGAACACTGTCTTCAGGATGATGGATATGTCTTTTATTTCCATAACAAAGGAATGAGTTCATATACAACTCATATTCCTGGTGCTCTCAAGGATTGGAGACACTATATGCAGTATTTTGATATTGAAAAGTGGGAAGATTGTGTTGCAAAACTAGACGAGGGTTATGATTGTTGTGGTGTTGATTGGGTAGAAAGACACGATATCAAACTTGATTTTGTCGTCCAACACTATGCAGGAAACTTCTGGTGGGCACGAAATGATTATATTCGTAAACTAAAGCATCCACTCAAGATTGAAGAGTATATGGATGTAGAGGCAATGATGCGAGAACTACAAAATTATCGTTATTGCTTTGAGTTATGGATGGCGACAGGACTTCCAAAGCAACATTGTTTCCACTATAGGAGACATCACCAGTATGATAATCAGGGACTAGAAAGATACTTCACTTATTATTCACCAGAAATGTATCGGGGGGATGTTGAGAAAGATGAGACTTCCTATGCGAGAAATAATTTAGATATTCTAATGGAAGTTGGAAGTCAAAACAACTTCAATTGGAGAGACCATAGAATGTTTGCCGACTGGTTAGTTCGTAGGATTCAACCCGAAACGGTTGTTGATTTGGGTGTTGATTATGCCTATTCAACATTCTGTTTTGCGGTTCCACAAATCGGTCATATTTACGGTATTGATAGTTTTGAGGGAGATTCATTTGCTGGTATAAGAAATACTTATGATTATGTTCTTGAAAAACAAAAAGAACTAGAACTCAATAATATCACATTCATTAAAGGATACTTTGATGATGTAGTCAAAACCTGGAATAACCCAATTGATATTTTACATATTGATGGTCTTCATACCTATGAGGCAGTTAAGAATGACTTTGAGAAATGGTCTCCATTTGTAAAAGAAAATGGTATAATTCTATTTCACGATACGATGGTAGAGAACCCAGAGTTTGGAGTGAGTAGATTTTTTAACGAAATTAATCTACCAAAAACAAACTTTAAGCATTGTAATGGTCTAGGAGTTGTGTCCAAAGATATTCATATCATTAATGAAATTAATAAAAACTTTGAGGAGTATATCAAATGAAGTTTAATTTAGTAAGAATTGTTCCGGATAATGGATTTGATGTTCACGCACAAGTCTTTCACGAAATTGAGGCATCAGTATTCTTCTCACTTCAACGATTGGGGTATGATGTAACCAATAGTGTAAATGACTTTGTAAAAGACCGTAGAAATATCGTGTTTGGAATGCATCACTGTCCTGTGGATGTTGTAAGACACGATATTCCAAAAGACACCATCATTTATTCTCTGGAGCAGATGAAGGATCAACCAGAGTGTATGAGATGGTGTCGTAAGTATCGTGGTCTTGAAGTATGGGACTATTCAATGAGAAATATTGAAGTCCTACAAAAAGCAGGTGTAGAAAATATCAAACACTTTAAGATTGGTTATGTTCCAGAGATTTCATACTTTGAGAGAAATAAACCACAAGACCGAGATATTGATATTCTTGCTTATATGTCTCCTTCACCACGAAGAGAACATATTATGAAACAGTTTGTTGACAACAAAAAGATTAATTTTGTTGCGGTTCAATCAACTTATGGTGATGTGAGAGATGAACTAATTAAGAGAGCAAAGTTAGTCATTAACCTTCATAATCGTGATAATCAAATCTTTGAGATGGTTCGTGTAAGTCATCTTATCCAAAACAAAGTTCCTGTTCTTTCCGAAAGAAATCCAGATACTGATTTTCCAGATTATATGGAAGATACTGTATTCACTTCAACTTACAACCGTTTCGTAGATACTGCATATAAACTTCTTAAGAAACCAGAAGAACTTGATGTTCAGGCAGAAAAAGGTCTTGAAATCTTCAAGAAGTCTCCGATGGAAAACTTCTTAAAAGAGGTTATTGAATGAAAGTCATAGATGCTTTTTCTTTTTTTAATGAGTTTGATATTCTTAAACTTCGTCTAGAATATCTTCGTGATGTTGTTGATTACTTTGTAATCAGTGAATGTAACTACACTCACTCTGGTAAAGAAAAACCATATTATCTCAATCGAGTCATTGATGAATTTGATGAAGAACTTCGTTCTAAGATTATCTCACTTCATTATGAACCAGACATCAGTGATTATGATTTCTCAAATAAAAAAGAGTGTGACTTTGAGTCTGGATTTTGGAAACTAGAAAGAGGACAAAGAAATCATATTTTAGAAGGTCTTAAGAACTTCTCTCCCGATGATTTGTTTATGTTGAGTGATGTAGATGAGATTCCCCGTAAAGAATTGATTCAACATCTCAAACAAAATGGTCTTCCCGAGAACAAACTTGCTCTTGCAAGATGTGATAATTTCTATTATAATTTCTTCACTTATGAGAACAGCACTTGGGGTGGAACTGTATTCACGAATGTTGAGACCGCATCCAAAACAACCACAGACTTTTTGAGAGGTCGTTCTTATGAGTTTCCTTTCTTTGAGAATGCTGGATGGCACTTCACATTCTTTGGTGGCATCAAACAAATTCAAGATAAGTTAAATTCTTATGCACACCAAGAGTTTAATCAAGAGAATATCAATAACTTAAAAAATATTGAAGATGCAATACAAAATAAAAAAGATGTTCTTAACAGAAAACACGAAAACAAAAACTTTAAGTCCTATAACTTTTTAAGTTTTCCAGAAGATTTTAGAAATTTTATCACTCAAATATTTCCAAAGGAGTTTTATGAAATGACAGATGAAGTTAATATGAAACCAGAATATCTACACAATAATATGCCTCCACTTCTTGAGGCATCTTTGAATCCTGATGGTACTGGTGGTACGGAAATTATGGGTCGTGCCTGGCAAGATTATGTTCTTCCTGCTGCTCCAGACCTTGCTGACTGGCACTGGTGTGTAATTCCTGGTGATAACATCATTGCTCCAGATAATTCTAACATTGTTTGGTTGCATCCTCATCATATGGAAGAGGGTCTTGAGCAACTGATGGACAAACAATTCCAGAAACACTTTAAGGCATATGTCTTTGTTTCTGACTGGCAGTATGAAAGATTTATGGAAAGATTCCAACTTCCAATGGAGAAGTGTTATGTTCTTAAAAATGCAACACAACCATTTGAAAAGCACGAAAAACCAAATGGCAAGTTGCAGTTGATGTTCCATCCAAATCCAATTCGTGGATTAGATGTTCTTCTTGAAGCAATTAAACTCATTCCTGAAGAAGATTTTGACCTTCATATTTTCCATGAACTTGATCCCGATGAACGCAAAAAGCAACATCTTGAAGGTATTCAAACATACGAATACTCACATGTTGGACCACAAGAAGAGGCATTCCTTCGTTATTGTTTGAGACTTGCACAAGAAGATAAAAGAATCGTTCGTCATACTCGCACAAACAATTCTAAAGTTCGTGAGCAACTAATGAAGACTCATATTTTTGCCTATCCGGCATACTTTATGGAGACTTCTTGTATCTGTATGATTGAGGCATTGTGTGCAGGGTGCTCTGTTCTTTCTAGTAATCTTGCTGCACTTCCTGAAACTGGTCTAGGTTTTGCACGACAGTATGGATTTATTCCAGATAGGCAAAAGCATATTGAAAGATTTGCAAAAGAACTGAAGAGAACGATTACTGAGTATCGTGAAGGTAAGTTTGATAATACTCAACAAGTTGAGGTGTGCAATAAATATTATAGTTGGGACACACGAGTTGAACAGTGGGTTCAATTTTCAAAAGAACTATGGAGAAAAAATTAAAAATGGAAACAAAAACTGAAACTTTAACATTACCAGTAATGCACTTATATCATTTAACTGCTGATCCAGCAAATGATACTGGATATACAATGGAACAAGTGACTCAAATGCTTGAAGAGCATGGTGCAGAGTATTTGGTAGAGGCAACAATCACACATCCTGTTCCACCTCCTTACAGTGTAGAGAATGATATTGCTGCTCATGAAGCAAGAATTACTAATAATCAAGAGACAATTGCTAATTTAACAACTCAACTTTTGGATCTTGAAGAAGGGACTGATGAATATTCTACGATTCAAGAGCAAATAGCATCTATTGAATCCGATATTACCTATTGTGAGGAGCACATTGCTAATCTACAGACATCTTGACTTTTATCAAAAAATACTCTATAATACTCTTGTCTTTCATTTCTTCGTATCTTTGAGAATGAAAGACTCTCTTCGGTGGTATAATAGAGAGGGTTTTATACCCTCTTTTTTTCTTATATAAATTAATATAAAATCTTATAAAAATATGAACTTTGCCGTATATTCTAAAGACGATTGCCCCTTTTGTTACAAGATTAAAACTGTTTTGGAGTTGACAGGAAATAACTTTGTGGTGTATAATCTTAACAAGGACTTCACAAAAGAAGAGTTCTATGCTGAGTTTGGTGAAGGTTCCACATTTCCACAGGTTATTTGTGACGACAAAAAATTGGGCGGTTGCACTGACACCGTTAAGTTTCTGAAGGAACAACAAATGGTATAATGTCAGACATAAATAATGATATAACACCGAATCGTGGTGTAGAACTTATACTTACTGGAGGAAAAAGAAAACAACCTAAACTTTTTCATCTTATATTCGAGAAGATGATTTCCTTTCTCAAACGAGAAATAACCATCTATTTTGAATTTTCGATAAAGTCAAGGAAAGTCGAGTAGTTTCCCAGGAGAAAAAAAATGTTGGCAACTAGTTTAGTTATAGGTTCATTCTTAACCGTACTATTTTTTATAATGGGTCTCTTGTTGGGTTGGGTCGGCAGAGAATATATGATGACTCATCAAGAGGGTCCAAAGCAAATCGCATATCATCCAGAGTTTTATGATAAGGACGGCGATCTTATTGATGAAGAAATCGTTTCTGTAAGATTTGAACCCGGATACTTTGATGATGACGATGATGACGATGATGAAGAAGAATAAACTCTAAATATCATTAAGATTATAATTACATATTAAACAATTATGACAGCGACAAAAGCAAAACCAAAAACAACTCCATCGGTAAGTATTGATTTACCAGCAAATCCTTTTACCTTTGAGGTTCTGAATCTTGTAGCAAAGCAAAGAACCAATATCAAAAAAGTTGAGGTTCTACAAAAATATAATGACCCATCACTGAGGGCAATTTTTATCTGGAACTTTGATGAAAGTGTGACATCTTCTCTTCCCGAAGGTATTGTTCCTTATTCAAGTGTGGGAGAGCAAGGTTCATTTAGTGGAACTCTCAGTGAAAAGATTGATGATGCCGTGGGAAAAATGGGCGAGATTGGTTCCAATTCACTTGGTTCACAAGATCAAGGTTTTTCATCAATTCGTAAAGAATATTCAAAGTTTTATAACTTTATTAAAGGTGGTAATGATGGACTGAGTTCTCTTCGTAGAGAAACGATGTTCATTAATATTCTTCAGGGTCTTCATCCTCTAGAGGCAGAGATTCTATGTCTGGTCAAAGATAAGAAACTTGAAACGAAATATAAAATCACGAAGGAAATTGTTTCTCAGGCATACCCAGAAATCGTATGGGGAGGTCGTTCGTGAGTCGAGTTCGTGATATAAAAAGAAATACAATCGAGGATAATACTACAGTGGAATGGACTCCAGAAGAAAAAAAAGATATTCCTCCTCGCTATGGTTGTGAGATTCTGGTTGAGAACGGAACTCTTGCTCAGATTAAAGATACCTCTTTTCCCAATGATGCCTATGTTGTGTCTTATACACTAAGGGGAAATTCTTATATGGATTTGTGTCGTGGTACAAGAGTTAAAATCTTTGATATGTATTACGATAAGTTCGGTCCAGACGTAGTTACAAAAATTGATTGGGGATATGGAAGAGTATCTCCTAGGATTTGGGGATACAAAGCACCCGAAAAGAAAAAGAGAAAGTGATTTCTCATATCGGGCAAAAAAATTCCCCCAAAATTTTTGCCCCTTAAGGTTTTTTAAAAAGGTAGCAGCATGATACAGTTTTGGTATCAGTTGCTACTTTTTTGATTTTATGCTAATATATACAGTACGTTGATCGCACACGCGACGGAAGTACCATTTGGGAAGCAACGCACCAATACCTAAAAAGTAAAGGAGCAAACCTAATGTCCAAAGTCGTATATCGTGGTGTTGAATATGATACCCAAAAGCGTATTGAATACCAACAGCAAATGATGCAGCAACCCCAACAATACAACGAAACCTATCGTGGTATTAAGTATGTAAAGGAGGGGCACAAATGAACACTTATTTCGTTCGCTATCTTAAAAGAAAAGCAAAGAAGGAAAAACTCCTTCAAGTAGCACAACTGAATATGGCAAAAAAACCACAAGTTGCCTGAAACTGGGAGGATTGACATCCTCCCTTTTTTTATGTAAAATAAGACGAGAGTATTGCAAGATATGGACAAAGAAAAATTAAAACTTATCGTTCGTAATATGGAATTGCTTGTGGATTCATTAAAGGCAGAAATCTATTCTGATGTTTCTGCTTATACTCCTATGGAACCGATGAGAAAACGGGCAGTTTTAGATTATGACGAAATTTTTGAGGATAGTGATTTAGATGACGAATAGAGCAAAAGAACTGGTAAAGTTGCTTGAAAGATTGAGTAAACAAGACCATCTTTATTCTGATGAGCAACTGATAGAAATGAAACAACAATTGCGAGTTGTAAAACAAGAACTTGCAGAACTTGAAGCAAAAACATCAAAAGGATTTGGAAAGAAATGAGACCTATTAAAGCAAAAGATCTTCTTGAACTTGACCGTTATATGAAAGTTGTGATGATTCGTCAAACACAACTTCCGCAAACTCTTGTTTATCAGGCAGGTAAGAATGATTATTCGGAAGACCCTATTCATACCAAAATGACTCCCGGTGAAAAGGAATGCGGTAAATGGGTGATTGAACAACTTCTTGCAAATGAAAGAGGGCACTGGGGACCGCTGGAGCATCCTGCCATTTCTCTGGACTGTGTTGGGTTCGTTCATAATGTCATCGTACAGGCAAGAACTCATCGTGTTGGTGTAAGTTTTGATGTTCAATCACAAAGGTATACTGGTCGTCGTGTACTGAAGGTTGCCAAAGGTGAACTGAAACCCGAAGAGGTTTATTATGTGCGTCCAGAAGGTCTCTACTTGGACCGTAAAGGGCACAAGTACGAATGGACAAGGGAAGACTACGAAAGGCAGTTAAAGTTCTGTCTGGCGGCATCTGAGAGGTATGCTGAGGGTTACGAACAGCGTGGTATGGCAGAAGAACATCTTCGTG
>Ga0208235_1000347_pt1 | contig 11424 bp, 12 predicted proteins | sample LakMenEpi22Oct12_FD_150727 | JGI IMG/M metagenome (GOLD analysis project Ga0208235, IMG submission 150727) | Freshwater microbial communities from Lake Mendota, WI - 22OCT2012 deep hole epilimnion (SPAdes) | ecosystem: Environmental > Aquatic > Freshwater > Lake > Epilimnion/Euphotic zone ... | reverse complement strand
CTGCTCCTTGCGGGCCTGTACCTCCTGATGGTCCGGGAGGGCCAGGAGGACCGGGAGGGCCTGATGGACCAGCAGAGCCTATTGTACCTTGTACTCCTGTTGGGCCTTGATTACCCTGTGGTCCTTGTCTGCCTTGAAAACCTTGTGTGCCAACTGTACCTTGTATTCCGGTAGGTCCTTGATTACCTTGGTTTCCGTTTGTTCCTGCTGTACCTTGTATTCCGGTAGGTCCTTGATTACCTTGAGGTCCTTGATTGCCTTGGTTTCCATTGGTACCTACTGTGCCTTGAATACCTGTTGGTCCTTGGTTTCCCTGAGGGCCTTGAGTACCTACTGTTCCTTGAATACCTTGGTTTCCCTGTGGGCCTTGATTGCCTTGGAAACCTTGAGTACCTACTGTTCCTTGAATACCTTGGTTTCCCTGTGGTCCTTGATTGCCTTGACTACCTTGAGCTCCCGTTAAAGATAGGTTGCTTCTATAGACAACATTACCACTACCGTTTACAAGAAGTATATTTGTTTCTGCTGCTCCTTGTGGTACTGTAGGTAATTTTATACTACCTGTGAATGAACCCGAATAAGAACCTATTACTTTTTGCGTTGGGTTATTAACATTTGTAAAAGATATTGACCCGTTATTGTCAGAGGATATCTTAGTCTGTCCTAATATAATTGACGCACTTGATGTGACAAATAACGAACCTGATAATTCTATTTGGTCTATTCTCATTACTTACATGTTATTACTTATAAATATGCAGTAATTAAGTTAATTATCACACTTATATAAATTTGATTTCCATAATGTAGGAACAACTACACTATAAGTCATTGTATATATAATTTACATAGTTTTCGTCTTCTCCAAATCTACTTTCTACATTTAAAGGATTATCTTTATTCTCTTCATAAGCATAATCAATCACTCCTAATTCTTTAAATCTTTCATTTATTGCATCATTATAAAAATACATTATTGACCTTACTCTTCTTTGAATATCAGCTCTTGATAAATCATGAGTATTCCTTCCATTTGCATTGTGATATATGTATTGAAGATATCCTAATTTAGGTATTCTTACAAATTTAGTTTTTAAGAATGTTCTAACAATTAATTCATAATCATCCGCAATAGCTAAATCTCTGTTGTGTCCTCCCACCTCAAAATATACATCTCTCCTCCATGTTCTTATATGATTAGGTACGCCTACTATATGTCTAATCGTTTTTGGATTTATATTGGCAGAATCTACAACATCCCAAGTTTTTCCATAATGATATTCTTTTCTATACTTTCCATAACCGAAACAAAAACCATCAGGATAAGTCATAGAGTTGTGGAATTCATCTAGTTCTACGCTATCGGTATATATGAATCCTGCATCAGGAAATCTTACAGATGCTTCTATTATATACCTAGCACAATCAGGCATCAGATAATCATCATGGTCTAATTCTGCTAACCACCTTCCTTTAGTAAGTGTTGCTGCTCTATATTTAGATTCGCCTATGATTCCTCCCGATTTTTCTCTAAAGTCATATACTCTAACTCGATGGTCTTGTGATGCTATTTCCAAGGCAATCTTTAAAGTTTTACCTCCATCAGAAGAATCATTTACTATAACCCATTCCCAATTCGGATAAGTTTGATTTCTTACTGACTCATAGGTTTTCCAAAGTTTATCTTTTGTGTTATATATTGGTGTAAAGAATGATACCGTAGTATCATAATCTGCTCTTAACATATTATGCATTGCACAGTTGTAAGCTATTTCACCTGTATTAGATTCATACTCATCTAAGTTAATCCATTTATTACGAACATATATAGGTTTTTGACATAACTTTATATAGTCATTGAAATAATCTTTGGAAATGCTTATAATAGAGTCAGGTTTAAATTCTATTATATCATTATCTATAGTATCATCATTCTTTACGTGTTTAACTATAAGTGAATCATCTTCATAATCTGCGTACTTTACACTTTTTAATTGTGGTGTATCTTCTCCTATATATAATACTTTGGGTACTCTTGGTTTTGATTCTTTATCTAAAGCATTGTAATAACATAGTGGTTTTTCTATGAAATGAAAGTCATCAGAATGTTCAGCATATAATTTTTCTATGAATTTGCCATCAGCATCATATCCTGATTCATATTTTAATCTTTTATGTAAAGAAGTGTGTATGACGTATTGTGCTGAATCTATATGTTGAAGTTTCATGTGCTGCTCCCCAACTTTTCTTATATCGAGACCTGTAAAATCTTTTCCATTGACTTCTTGTTCGTAAACATAAGCCGACTTTACGTTACTTCTTATTTCATCATTAAGAATATCAAAATAATTAGGATAGCATATGTTATCGTCATCCATAATTACAACCCATCCCGTATTAATATTACTAACAACCTCACTTATTTGAGGATATAGATAATCACTACCATCACTTTCTATAAAATGTAAGTGAGCATTTAACCTATCTAAATCTAAAAGCAATTTGGAATCAATATCAATCAAAGATGAAGTATCAAATAAGACATGCCAAATTACAAAATACTTACTATTCTCAGTGTAATTGAAACTATCATATATCTGTAAAAGATTTTGAGGTCTTGTACATCTAGTTATAACATGAAATCTTATCTTCATATATCAAAAAAGAATAAATGAAAAAATCTACTATTTTCCTTAGTGTCACCAAAGTAGTTTATAGCAGCATGTATATTTTTTGAATCAAACAATACTAATCTATTGTATACATTTGCAATATTATCTACCATCTCAAAAGATGTTTTATCATAGAAATTTAATCCATCACTCCTTCCTTTAAAAGTTGTTTCATACTCTTCTCCAACTGCTTCTTCAAATTTTGTTTTTCCTGTATGTATACTTTTATAAGTTGCAGTTCCACTTTGTAATGGTGCGTCAGGAGTTAGGTAAACCATGGCAGCATAATTCTGAGAGTCTACATGATATACTATAGGGTCAGTAGATGTGCAGTATTGAAATCTTCCATTAGCATAGTTGGGATGATTCCAATTGTAGATACGTCTTCCCAAAATTTCTTCAAACTTTTCTAATGTACCATTTAATATAAATGGTTTGTCACTTCTCCTACCTTTATGATAGTCAGATTCTAAATAATTTAAATTATGCAAAGCGTAATCTCTTACTAAATCAGGATTGTCATAAAAATTATCTATAACAATAATACTTTTATTTGAATTAGAGTTAAAACCTGAATTAAACACACGCCAAGAATCTAAAGTACCTATATTTTCATATTGCAATTCTGAATCTAAAACAATATTTATAGGATATTTTAAAACATCTTTAGATACTATAAATGTCCAACCTACTAAATCATTAGGTAAATAATTATATACTTCTTTAACATCTTTTCTAGGGTACAATCCATTTTGGAGATTCGCATACTCTACGTCTCCTATAATTATTTTTTTAACACTTCCTTCTGTACTAAAAATCCAACCACTTACTTCATATAAGTCGTTGCTAATTAATCTCATACTATCTATATGCCAAAAAACATTCTCAAAATTACTTTTATGTGTCATAGCTTTATAATTTACTTTCGTATTCTTGTTCGTGTCTTTCTAAATCCATGAAGTTTTTAGAATGGTCGCATACTTCACAGAACTTTTTTGCGGGGAAAAAGTATCCATATTTACATCCTGCTTTACCAACATCTAAATACTTTTTACATGTCATATCTTCCTCAATTAATTTATCATACTCTTTATAATAATTCCATGCTTCACAATGTACCATGTTTCCTAATGCTAGATAACATGATTCTATTTCATATCCTTTTGACTCTGCTTGTATCTCAGCTTGTCCCCACATGGATAAACCTTTAATTTCATTAGGTAATCCATTTTCATCATAGAATTCATTTAATGGTAATATGTTCTTATCATAAAAGTCATTGTTTCTTCTTATGTATGGATTGTTGGTATATTCTTTCTTATGTAAATGGAGATATGTATTTTTTAACTTCCCCACACTTTTTATATTATCTTCTCTTATCCAATACCCATAACCATACTGCCTATCATCTAAATCACTTATGTATCTCCTTAGTAACACTTGACTGATATTTTTGTTTTCGTCTAAGTAATTAAGGCAATCTCGTAACCAATCATTATGACCAGAAATTTCGCCGGGCAAACAAATCCAATCTCCTTCCAAAAATAAAACATACTCATAATCTCTAACCAATGAATTCAAATAATTAATACCAACACCTACTCCCATGTTATCAGGAGATGAGGAATAGTAAAAGTTAATCTTATCCCAATATTTACTAGACATCTCTTTAATGACATCATCCATTAAATCATATTGACCATTACAATGAATGTACCAATCAAACATGTTATCAAATTCTGTATTATCTACAAAACTTTCTATGGTCTTTCTTAAATAAACATCTCTATCTTCATATCTATGAGTCAATGTAGCTATGCAAAATTTCATTTATATCTTATTAATTACAACATTCATATCAAACATTTCTTCTAAGGTACTGTACGGACATTCATGCACATTGTAATCAAACTGAAAGTCAAATAGGTAAGAGCCAATTAAATGATTCTTATTATTAATCTGCTTCGCCACAATATTCGTATGCATACCATAACCAAAAACTTGCGGAGATGTTCCAATCCAAAATACAACAGATGGTAAATTAATCGCTACCGCTGCATGTTGCAAAGATGAGTCAATTAAAAATCTCTTAGATGATACAGTTAACATGCTAAATAATTCCATATTAGATAACTTTGTATCAATCCTTTCAACATCATTTAAAACATATCCTCCTTGCCTTGATACATGAAATATATGAAATGAATCTTTATATTTATCTACAATTAACTGTGCTATATCTTGTGGCATATCTCTACACCATGAATATACATTTTTTGATTCTAATTCACCGCCCGATGTCTGTAATACTACGACAGGCTTATCTCTAAACCATTTCTTCGCATTTATCTTCTCTGAGTAATTAGGGTATAATTGAGGTGTTTGATTACTGTATTCTATTCCGAGTAGGTCACACCAATTATTAATTAAATGTTTATGCTTTAGAATATGTCCTGTCTGATTGTAAGGTTCATGTCTAAAAACAAGAGTATCCTTATTTTCTATGTAATCCTCGTAAAAGTAGGGACAATTACCTAGCGGATATACCCTATCAACATAAGGATTGTTTAGGAAAACTTCGGGGTAAGATACAACCATTATAAGTTGTCTGTCACTATATACATCCTTTATTGTCTTTGGTAACCCTGTTGCTGCAACATTCTTTCCTAATCCACCTTGAATATGCCAAACTAAAAACTTTTCTTTGAAATAACTATTAGTCATATAATTTTATGTTTTGTTTTTATAGGATGCAGTCTACTATTGTAAATGTTTTAGTATATTCTTCTGTACATGATACGGTAAAACCCGCTATACCTCCAAAGGCAAGTCCTTCATTCTGTATACCTGCTCCTGATGATTGTCTTCTTCCTGTTATTAATGAACCTCCTGCTGACCAAGATGCGCCATTATATTCTTCTGTACAAGATACATTAACACTTGTAATACCTCCCATAGCAAGTCCTATATTTTGTGTTCCTGCTCCTGCTAAAGAACTTCTCGCTGTTATCAATCCTCCTCCTGCTGACCAAGATGTGCCATTGTATTCTTCTGTAGTTGTACTAAAGGCAAGTCCTGCATTTTGTGTTCCCACTGCTGTTAGTGAATTTCTTCCTGTTATCAATGCACCACCTGCTGACCAAGATGTACCATTATATTCTTCTGTGCAAGATACTGCGGGGCCTACATAACCACCTGTCGCAAGTCCTTCATTCTGTGTTCCTGCTCCTGCTAATAGTTGTCTTCCTGTTATCAACGCACCACCTGCTGACCAAGATGTGCCATTATATTCTTCTGTGCAATTCATACCCCCCGAACCTCCAAAGGCAAGTCCTAAATTTTGTGTTCCTGCTCCTGATAATTGTCTTCTTCCTGTTATTAATGAACCTCCTGCTGACCAAGATGTGCCATTATATTCTTCGGTGCATGTAACATTTCCGTTTCCTCCAAAGGCAAGTCCTTCATTCTGTGTACCTGCACCTCCTAAACCATATCTTGCCGTTGCTAATGCGCCCCCCACAGACAAAACACCTGGTGCATATCCACAATAAGATACCGTTGCTCTTGAGTTAGTAGTATCAAACCATAGACACATCGTATTTGAACATATTGTTGCAGGTCTATTTGCAACACCTACTATCTCTGTACTTTGTAATTTAGCCATATTCTTTTATTATAAATATCCTCTCCCAACTTTATTTATACCCGAAGAAATCATAATACCATTTATAATTCTCTTTAATCAAATCTACGGTATGCATTCCTAATACTTCTTTAGAATCATTTGGCAACATTTTAAGAGAATTCCTTATGATGTGGTCTCCATATATCCCATGTATTGCATCATTTTCCACTGTGACTTGACTTATATGTTGAAAATCATGTTTAAATTCATCTAACTCTAAATATTGATAAATGCTTTTCATTACATTATCAGGATTACTACATAAATCTTCATATCTAATAAATAAAAAGTTGGAAGCTGTACCATCCAACAAAGTCTGATATAATTTTTCTAATGAATAACCTAATGGATGTGATTGAGCCCATAATTCAACTCTCTTTTGTGTTGTAGTTCCTTTCATCTTTACATTATCCATAGTGCCATCATCTTTGTCAGGATTCATTCTAAACTTCTTTTCCATTGAAGCGAAGATTGATGGTAAATCCCTAACCATGTATAATACTTTTGGTTTTTCTACAATATTTGATAATAGGTTATAGTAAAATCCCCACACTCTATTCTTATCTAAGTAATATGGTTTTGATGTTTGTGATGCTATATATGCTTTTATTCCTTCCTCGCAAAATTTATAGAATCCTTCTCTCCACATTTCTGTATCACCTGCCTTAGATTCATAGTTTTGATTGTATCCTATTCTTGCTCCTAACATCAAATCAATTAGACCTGATGTCGGTGTTACAAAGAATTCAGGATTTTGTCCCATTATGTTTTGTAATAATGTACTTCCACTTCTAGGCAATGTGGAATTAAAAAATATCTTTTGTTTCATGCGTATCTTCCAAATATAATTTCAGATATGGTTTCTTTATCTCCTAATGTTCCTTTCGTTAAGGCATTCACTCCTAATGCTTTTCTCACTCGGTTTGTTCTATTCGGAGGTACTCCATGTGTCAACCATGATGGAAATATGAGGAAATCATTTTTCTTTGGCATGTAGTAAATCTCTTCCTGTGAGAATACATGATTTTGATAATCATCATGTAAAGATGGTTCAAAGTATGACCTATTAAATGATTTAACATCTTTTGAAAAACATATAGCAGCATCATCCTCATGTGCATCATAATAAAACACTCCCGCCAATAGTGTATTTGGATGAGTATGTGCTTTATGAATTTGGTTGGGATTCTTATATGTTAACCATGATTGTGCAAATCCTAATTCTTTAAATCTATATCTCATAATGTTTGTTGCAAAATCTTCAAAACATGACATAAGAAATGTATTTAATTCATTGCATATAGGATTATCTAAAATGTAACTATTAGTAGATATCATTCCATATCCTGCTTTAGTATCTTGCATTTCTGAACTGTCAAAATAATCTATTACATCTTTTAAATCTTTATCATAATTTGCAACATATAGAGGTGTTGGGAATATTGGATAAACCTGTGCATTCATAACTTTATTTATTTTCTGCGATGAAATTAAATGCTATAGATATTCTGTCTCCCTGCGAATTATTTGATTCCACATGATGCTTAACCCATGATGGAAATATATAGAATACAGACTCTATAGGTTTTTTTATAGCTACTAAAGAGTTTGTTCTTGTGCCAATCCTTCCTACATCTGATTTTAAAAAATATTCTGCTGTATCTCCTCTATGTAGAATTAAATCACCCATATTGTCGTGAGGTACTGAAACATAATACACTCCTGATAAAATGCTGTTTTGATGGTCGTGTGCAAGGTTGTAGGAGTTAGGTGTATTTATATTTACCCAAAAATTACCAAACTTTAAATTAGGTACTCCCATTTCTTTAAAGCAATTCTCATTCACAAATACTTCAAGATTGCTAAACAAACTTCTCAAATCTTGTGGCATTGGGAGTAATATCTCACTGCTATGCCATCCACCTCTATTTGAAATATTTACGCCTTTAGTATTGGCTTTTAAATACAAACAATAATCTTTAATTTCCTGATTGTTTATATTCTTTATTTCGGATTCCCATATTGGAGTGGAAAACCAATTCTCTTGATGAACACTAAACTCCATAACTTAATTTTTTATATGGGTAAACCAACCTGTTAATATATACTTTGTTTGAGTAGGAGACGGAACTCCTCTATGCAGGTGAGTCCAATCAGAAGGCCAAATAACCAACTTGCCTCTCTCTGGTTCTTCAAAGTGCTGCTGGTAAAAGAACTCTGTTTCTCCTCTATCCGTTACAGTATTTAAGTATATCATCCAAACCAATAATCTATCCGAGTGTTTAACACCTGCTCTTTCACAATGCCATCCATAGAATCCTTCATTAGGTTCATATTTCTGTATATTGAAGTAAGTGTATAAATCAATAGGATCCATTTTGCACATTGCTGTAGAATGCCTATTTAGATAATCTGAAACACCATTCTGAATTGATATGATTACCTCGTCTAACAACATTGCCCATCCCTCTTTTTTAAGAAAGGATGGGTCAAAGGTTATGTCTGTAGATTTTTTATCGCTATCCGAGCTTACTCCATTTGGGCCATATAAAACACCTGCTTGTTTTAAATCAGAGGATTCAAAGGTTTTTATTAGATTATAACAAGTATTGGCTGATAACGCATTTTTTTTAGTGTAGATAAAATTAGTCATAAAACTATTGTAATCTGTTTTGTTTATCTTCTGGTACCTCTCCCAAAAAGTTTCTTAATTTACCGTCATCTGTCTTTAAACGATTAAAAGATAAGTAAGGTCCCATGGCGTTTATAATTTCACCCGGAGCTGAAGAATCATTTAAAGACTTAACTCTATTCTCAAAATATCTATGTAATGATTCGGCCTGGTGAGTGTTTACATTTTCTACATCAAAAGAATTATCGTCCAATTCTTTCTTAATTGTACTCCATAAACTTAATTCTCTAACCCTGTCCTTAGCTACCTGTAACATACATGACCTATCATATAAATTTCTATCAATATCAATTTCAAGTTCCATGATGTCAAATCTATTAGCATTAGGGTCTTCCGTATACTCTTCCATCTGTCTATCATATCTTAACTTCTCTACCGTATTCTTCCTCAAATCAAAAGATAAATTCATCAATGCATCAAAATGTGCTGACATCTCTCTTACTGATTGCCAATACTTAGAAGCATTTGTAGGGTGTTTAGCGTCATTTAAAACAGATACTCTCATTTCTGTCTCTGTTCTGAATATCTGCTTCTTATGCCAATTATCTACTAACTCATCTTTTAATGATAAAATAGTATTAGCATCTTCTTCATTTAAAACATTTACAATCTCTCGTAAATCTTCCGTAATCTGCAACTCTTTACTCATATTTAATTTTTAAGGTAATACAATTGGTGGAGGTGTTGTGCTATTAGGTGGGACATACGAAGCAGCAACAGCAGCATCTACAATGGCTTGTGCCTCCGCTTTAGTCTTTTCAACAGCATTTACTCTTTGAGCCCATGTTGTGTTTTCGGTCACCCAAATATTGCCCGGATATCCTGCAACATGTGCCGTTTCATTTTCTTGGTGAGTAATAAACCCATTTCCATAATTCTCTACTTGATAGTACTTTTTCATTTTAGTTTATTTAATTTATTTAAGGTAAAATCACTATGGAGTTATCATTTGGATTACCCCATGGTAATATTTTATCTTCTATAATAGGACTTAACATTTTTGTAATCTCTTTTGCGATTTGATGTTGCATGTGAGGTTTATCTGCAATAATTTCAAGCCATTCTATTATAAGTTGCTCTGTTAAATCTGTATAAGGTATAAAGTTTTCCTCATTTGGCAAAGGCATAGGTGTTACTCCTGCAAACTTAAAACTATTATTTGATTCTACATCAGTTCCTATGTACTTATATCTTACTCTTACAACAATATCCTCTAAAGTATTACTGTTTTGTTTCTCTAATGTTTCAATTTCCCATGTGTATTCTATATTCATATCATTTGGAATTTAAAATAGTAAATATTTTATCTATGTTTTCTTTTAAATATTCTACCTCTTTTCTCAAACTTATTAATTCTTCATCCTGTTTTTTTACTACTTCTATTAACAGAGCTGTAAGTCTTCCATAAGATACAGATGTTGCGTTTCCTAAATAATCTTTTAAAACTACTTGAGGAAGTATCTCAACAACTTCTTCTGCTATAACACCTATTTCTTTATTATTGTTTCCTTTCTTATTATATTGAACTCCTCTTAATTTTCTAATTATTTCTAATGGATTTTCAATACCTTCAATATTTTCTTTTATTCGTAGTGTTGAAGTCTCTGTTAAAGACACACAAGTCACAGCATTTAAATTCGAAGTACTTGCGGGGTCTACATAAAATGCCGTATTATTAGCATCATAAAATATTGTACCATCTACTCGACCATCAAAAAATCCTCCTTTTGTTACATAAATGCCATAAGCAGAGTTAGTAGTAGATGTACCAACTCCCATACAATTATTTGCTACTAAATGATAGAAATACCATCTTCCGTTTGCTTCTCTGTATATACCACCATTCCCCGCAGAGTCATACATAATGGCTGAAACTGCGCTATATCCATCAGTTATTCCGCCATAACCGTTTCTATTTCCCAAAATATGCCAAGTAGTATATGTATAAGTAGTGTTGGGATATAAATGAGCACCGTTAGTTCCGGGAGCGTACAAACCATAAACACCATTTAACTGTAACCACGTATTAACTTGATAGTAAGTCTGTCCTACTTTATTTAAGAAATCTGTAGTATCACTTGGCCCAGTAGGCCCTTGCCTTCCTTGGAATCCTTGTATTCCTGTACCTCCTGTAGCACCTGTTAAACCTTGAGCTCCTGTAGCTCCTTGAGTTCCTACTGTTCCTTGTATTCCTGTCGGCCCTTGCCTTCCTTGAAACCCTTGAGTTCCTACTGTTCCTTGTATCCCTTGGAAACCTTGTGTACCTACTGTTCCTTGTATTCCTTGAGTACCTTGAGCTCCGTTAGTACCTGCTGTTCCTTGTATTCCTTGAGTACCTTGAGCTCCGTTAGTACCTACTGTTCCTTGAATACCTT
>Ga0208235_1000346_pt1 | contig 11425 bp, 26 predicted proteins | sample LakMenEpi22Oct12_FD_150727 | JGI IMG/M metagenome (GOLD analysis project Ga0208235, IMG submission 150727) | Freshwater microbial communities from Lake Mendota, WI - 22OCT2012 deep hole epilimnion (SPAdes) | ecosystem: Environmental > Aquatic > Freshwater > Lake > Epilimnion/Euphotic zone ... | reverse complement strand
TGATGTTGTATTAGAAACCATCCACCCAATTGATGTGATAAATTGGATAGATGGTCGTAAAAAAATAATTGACAGTAAGGGTAAAGAGTGGGTTTGGTCTGAAAATGGTGTTGATAGTAGAACGCCGTTAGTTGAAATTATACGTTTTTTTGATAAGGTATGCTGATACACATCCCTGCTGAAGAATTGGTTATAGTTCCGTATTGGAGAATAAGTTCAATTAGAAGTGTAAATGTAGACTATGCTGATAATTGCCTTTATGCTGTATTTGATGGAGAAAAAAACGAAAAATGTATTTTTGATTTAAAAAAATATGGTATTAAATTAGATAATAGGTTTTGCGGATATGAGGTATCGGTTGGAAAAGCTGGTGTTTTTATTAAATTAACAAATAGCAATCATACTATATATAACGGATGAAAAACAATAAAACAATTTTTATAGCTTCTGACCACGCTGGGTATGAATTAAAAAAAGAAATTATTTCATATCTACATAAAAACGATTATTTGGTTCTAGATCTTGGTAGTGGGCCTGAAAAATCAAACTATGCAGAATATGCTCATTTGGTAGCAGAAAAAGTAGTTATTAATGAAGATTGCGTTGGTATTCTTATATGTGGTAGTGGTGTTGGGATGTGTATTACAGCAAATAAAACGAGAGGTGTGAGGGCAGGTGTTTGTTGGGATGTAGAAATAGCAGAACTTATGAGGTTGCACAATGATGCAAATATTATTTGTTTACCTGCAAGGTTTATATCCATTGATGATGCTATTGATTCTGTAAATACATTTTTATTTACCCCGTTTGAAGGTGGTAGACACGAGGATAGAGTTAAAACTATTGAAAAAATATGAATATAAACGATTTTAATAACAGAATTGTAAATCAGAGTAATATTATTCGTAAAAAAATAATTAATAGTATAAATCAATCTGGAAAAACTAAATTAGCGCCATCAAATACTGTAGAGGGTAAAGGTGGATTTGAAACGGATTATAATTACATAACTAATTTTAGTAATAAAAAATAGTTCTATATTTATAATTATGATAAAACTATTACCGCTTGTAAAAGAAAACATAACCTATACTATATACTGTGATATGGATGGTGTATTGGTAGATTTTGTGAGTGGATACGCCAAATTTATGGGAAATCCACCCGGCCCATTATATAAAACCCCCGAAGAGAGAAAGCAATTTTGGGATAATTTTAATGAAAAGTTGGTAGAGAAGGGGATGAAGGAACACCAATATTGGGCGGGATTACCACCATTAAAAAATGGTATGTTATTATGGCGAGAAATAAAAAAATATAAACCTATTATATTATCAGCACCATCGTATAATATATCAGAGTCAAAGAAGGGTAAGTTGATTTGGATAAAAAGGTTTTTGGGAAACCCACCCACAATAATAAACTATCAAAAGCAGAACTGGGCAACTCCAACATCTATCTTAATTGATGATAGAAAAGATTTTATAACGAAGTGGGAGGCCGCTGGGGGTATTGGGATATTGCACAAAAATAGTAATTTACAAAATACATTAAACAAATTAAAAACATATATTTATTAGTAAAAAGGCATCAAAGTATGAAAGTATCACAATTAAAAAAGCTTATTAGAGAAGCAGTAAAAAGTGTATTGCTGGAGACAGAAATCAAGATAGGCTCAAAAGTGAAACATATCCCTTCAGGTGATGTCTTTACGGTAGACAAAATCAATCCAACATATTACCTTGCAAAAAACGTAAATGGCTGGAGGCAAGTAAGAATACAAAAATCTGATGTCGAACCTTATATTGAACCATCAAACAAATTATCCGAAAAAGACCAAATAGCAGCGGTTGAAAAGAATAGTCTTTCAATCCAATACATCGAAAATCCATCAGAAGCGGTTCAGTTAGCTGCTGTTAAAAGGGACGGTCCTGCAATCCAATTCATTAAAAACCCATCAGAAGCGGTTCAGTTAGCTGCGATTAAAGAGGATCCAAAGTCAATCAAATATATCAAAAACCCATCAGAAAAGGTTCAGTTAGTTGCGGTTAAAGAGAAACCAATGGGCCCCTGGACAATCGAATACATCAAAAATCCATCAGAAAAAGTTCAGTTAGCAGCTGTCGAACAAGTTGGTGGTTCAATCCAATACATCAAAAACCCATCAGAAGCGGTTCAGTTAGCGGCGGTTAGAAAGAATCCATATTTAATCCAATTCATCGAAAATCCAACAGAGAAAGTAAAACAATTGGCCAAATCAAAAGGATATTAATATTATGGAAAACAATCAACTCAAAAATATCCTAACCAAAATCGGTGAAGTGAATCCAAAATATACTTTGGATAAACAGGTGTATAATAATGGTGAATTAATTCAGTTAGCGGCGGTTAAACAGTATGCATGGGCAATAGAATTCATAGAAAATCCATCAGAAAGGGTTCAGTTAGCAGCGGTTGAAAAAGATCCATATTCAATCCAATACATCCAAAATCCAACCGAAAAGGTAAAACAATTGGCCAAATCAAAATGGAGTGCTGATGATGAAGCTCAAGATTATTACACCTTTGGAAAGCATAAAATTTAAAATACAGTAAAAAAGGAAATAAAGTATGAAAGTATCACAATTAAAAAAGCTTATTAGAGAAGCAGTAAAAAATGTATTACTAAAAGAAAGTTTTAGTCAATTAGGAGCATTTAGAGAGTTTAAGAGATTAATTGATAACGGAAAAATATTGGATGCGGCGAGGTTATATCGTAGTACTACTCATTTAGATGATTACGCCGAACAAGCTGAAGATTATGTAAAGAAAAAAGGGCCAGAAGTACAAAGAGAGTTTGATAAAGTATCTAAGGAATGGTCTTTGGTGTGGTCGAGAAGAAAAAGAGATGCTTAAAAGGAAACACACAATGAAAACATTAGAATTAAAAAAGCTTATTAGAGAAGCAGTAAAAAGTGATCTATTTTTGGAAAAACTAAAAAAAGATTTACTACAAAATAAATATAACTTAAAAAAGGTTGGATTATATAACGGACTTATCAAAGAAGGTATAGAAAATCTTTTGGAAAGTTTGAAAGACTATGACATGTAACATATGGTGTGGTCGAGAAGAAAAAGAGATGCTTAATAAGGAAACAAAGTATGAAAGTATCGCAATTAAGACAGCTAATTAGAGAAGCAATAAAACAAGTATTGAGAGAAGCAACTGCCGATACAATTCTATATAAAGTCCACTTTAAACCTGAATATAGTAGAGAAGATGATAAAACACATGAACCAATAAATCCTGTATTTGTAAGGATGAATAATGGTCAAAGAACAAAATTAAGTAATTATGCTGCAGTTGAGAAAATTGGCGGGTATGGTAATAAAACACCGGATATGTTAGGTATTAGGGATACGCACAATACTACTCAAATGGAATTTGATAAATTATTTAAATTGATAAAATCTCTCCATAGAGTAAAAATTCACAAATAGTATATTAATATCAAAAAAGGATTAAAGTATGAAAGTATCGCAATTAAGACAGCTAATTAGAGAGGCAATAAAAAGTGTATTACTGACAGAAAGCAATAATTTCATTGGCTTAGGTGTAGTAAAGAAAAGCATGAATGTATTGGATTTAGATAGTAGGGAGAAAGAACCTATATTTGTTAGGGATGTGGTAGGTATATATAGAAAAGAAGGTAGTTCATATATTGTACAATCGGCATTGACAGGTAATGCGTTAAAAGTACCGGGGAACGCATTAGTGGTCAGGTTAAAAGGTGGGCCGGAGTGGAACGATAAATTACAAAGCCGGTTAGATAGATTCAGATAAAAACACTTTTAAAGTAGTGTAAGACCCCAACCCAAAAGGCTGGGGTTTTTTTATGCGCCGAAACGAATGAACGCAGTGAGTGAGTGGGAAATAAACACAAAAAATATAATAGCACTATATAGTAGTAATAGTAGCAGTACTAAGACAAATAATAATAACAATACTATATATAGAGAGAGAGAGTATAAAAGAACAAGAATATATATATATATAACTAATATAGAATAACAATACACTATATAGGATACCCCATAACCAAATAACCTAAATAACCTAAAAATAAGTAACGAAAGCAGAAGAAGAAGAAGAAAAGAGGAAGAAATGGAGTAATAATCGTAAAAATTCCCACTTTTCCCCACTTTTCCCCACTATATACCATTTGACACCGAAATTGTATTAAAATGAACCTTCAAAAAAAACCCTGTCAAAAATAGAAAGGGAGCAAGACAGGAAAGGGAAAGGAGGAGAGAGGGAAGGGAAGGGGGGAGCAAAACTAATAATGATACCTCAATTGCGAAGAAAAGCGGGGAAAGAGGGGCATGAGAGACGGGAGAGCAATTTAGCTTCCATAAATATTGGGGAAAATTTTATAACACTAAAAACATCCCCTATAACACTCCCCACACACAATATAACACATAAACAATCTTCAGCGCTTCTCTCTACTACTATATAGTATATAACAATAAGCACTTACAATATAACACAGCGCTGTGTGTGCGTACCTTCTCTCTACTACTATATAGTATATAATACACAAGCAATCTTCAGCGCTTCTCTCTACTACTACTATATAGTATATAACATATCTCGTTTCATATATAACACTATATATACTACTACTATATAGTATAGGGGAAGCGTCATAGCTAACATATTCTACATCACGCCTAACATATTTTAAATCATACCTCACCCACCGTTTCTGCGGTAAGGACCGGCGCTGTACTACTACTACTATATAGTATATAAGGATACATATCCAGCGCTCCTCTCTCTACTACTATATAGTATGGGGGAAATAAACGAAAAAATAATCTTAAAAAAGCTTGGAAATATGGATTTTCTGTTGTATCTTTACTCCGCAGGGGTGTGTCCTTATATATATAGAGAGAGATACACCTCCCCCACCAGCGCTCCTCTACTACTACTATATAGTGTCTAATATATTGGACAGTAGAATGTGGATAACTTTTTGGGAAAAAGCTTGGAAGTTTGGGGTTTTATACCTATCTTTACTATGTAAGATAAAGAAATATGAAAAACGAAATTAACCCCCACACCGAATACTACATCTCTTTAATCATACTCGCGGTTGTGTTTTTCCTAATGGGTTCGATAGTGGGTTTGATGTTTGGGTGTTGATTTTTAGCGTAATTTAAGACAATCTTTAACAACCAAACCAACAGACAATGAAAAACAAACTCACACCCCACATTTTATACTACCCCAACGGAAATGTGCTGTCCAAAGGACAATTCAACTCAAAAGGAGAACAGGTTGGTGTTTGGGAATCGTATCACAAAAACGGTCAGCTATGGACAAAAGGTTTTTTGAAGGAAGGGAAACTGGATGGTGTTTGGGAATCGTATTACGAAAACGGAAATATCCGTGAGCGAACCCCATACAAGAAGGGAAAGGAAGATGGGTATAGTAAAGAGTTTTATCCAAATGGAAAGGTTCGAGTAAGGTATCCTTATACAAATGGTGTATTGGATGGTATCGCAGAGTGGTTAGATTTGCGTGGAAATTTAAATAAAACCATTACTTATAAGAATGGGTTTATAATCAATAAAAATTAACCTAAATTTAATATAGAAAGCTTGGAAAAGTAGGGATTTATCCCTATCTTTACTATGTAAGACAATGAGAGATATGAAAACAATCAAAGATTTAGGATTAACGAAATTGGAAGAAACCATTTTGAGTTGTTTGATTGATGGGTTGTATGCTGAACCTGGGTTTTCGGATGTTGATGCAAAAGATATTGCATCAGAGATTGGTATTGATATTAAATCCGTTCGTGGTGGGGTTGGTTCGTTGGTTAAAAAGGGGTTGATATGGGTTCAGGAAACTGAAGCTTGGGGTATCCCCAAATCACAGCAATTTCAAATCATTTATTTAAGAGAAGAGTATCATTATCTTCACCCCGAATGGTGTAATGAATAAAATTTAACCTAAACCCATGAAAACCATGACACCAAAAGAAAAAGCATACGAGTTGATTTCAAAATTTGTAGGGATATCTTTATCACAAGTAAATGACCTTGTAGATGGTATTAGAATTAGACTTGCTAAGGAATCCGCATTGATAGCGGTTGAAGAAATACTAAGCGCAAGACCATTAGACCCAAACCATGTTGATTGGGATGATTGTGGAGCAACTCACCAGTATTGGTATGAAGCACAAAAAGATGAGGCACTTGAATTTTGGAATAATGTCAAGTCGGAGTTGCAGTCTTTGTAATGATAAACCCCAAACCTATGAAAAACAAATCAATCCGGCCGACCTCAAATGCCACCAAAAGCAAGTGTGAGTATATGTACAACTTCAAATTGGGTGGATGGAATACCGAAATGGCATATACGGTGGAAGAAGCCATCGCACAGGCCCGAGAACGATGGAAGAACATCCCTAATCTAACGATTGATGAAAAGACCTTCCGTGTGACCAACGAGCAAGAGCTCAGGTCAGCCATGGCAGTATTCTATTAATCGTATTTTAATAAAATTTAACCTAAATTTAATATAGAAAGCTTGGAAATATGGGTTTTTTGTAGTATCTTTACTATGTAAGACAAAATGAGAAATATGAAAAATTCCCTTCCTCCCGGCGACTGGATGTTGCGTAATGATGTTCTTGATTATCTTTCCATAACTGTTTGTAAACCAACGCTCAGTTCGATAATCGAAACCTTTTGTAAACCCCATACTGTGGGTAGTGGTACATACTATTCGTGTGAACAACTCCGTTCTTATATCTACTCTCAGTTATATAAGGAAATGGAATGTAAGGTTTCTACTTTAATGGTTGGACCGATGACCATTTATAGGACACACGCATGGGCTGGAATTAAATAATAAACTACTAAAATAAAAGTTATGACAAATACGGATACAGTACAGTTAATATACCGAGGTTTTATTGCTGAAATTAAAAGAATATTGGAGGAGAATAAAATTGAAGCCATTCAATTCAAAACCCCATTTAGAATATGGGTAACAGAGGATATTTATGATGATGAGTCAAGAATACCATATTCGGTTGGGGGTTTATCATCCGATGGAACGCTGTTGGGTGTTCCTGGGATTGATGAAGATGAAATTTCATTAGAAACATTAGACCTTTATGAGATAGCACATATACTGGATTTATTAGAAGCCTCAGAATACACAATTATTAATGAATAAAAGTTATGACCAACGAACTCACACCCCACATTGAATATCACCCCAACGGGAATGTGTATGTCAAAGGACAACGGAATTCCAAAGGACAAGAAGAAGGTATTTGGGAGGTGTTCTATGAGGACGGTAACATCAAATATAGAACCCCATTCAAAGGTGGTAAGGAAGATGGAATTGCTGAGTGGTTCTATCCAAACGGAAACATCCGTATGAGAATTCCGTTCAAAGAGGGTAAGGAGGATGGAATTGAGGAGTTGTTTGATAAACAAGGAAACATCATCGAAACCTATCTATGGAAAAACGGAAAACTAATTGAAGAACTAAAAATTAACGCAAATTTAATATAGAAAGCTTGGAAATATGGGGATTTATACCTATCTTTACTATGTAAGATAAAGAAATGGATATGAATCAGAAAGAAATACACCAGGCAGTACAAAATTTGGCACTTTTTAATCAGTTGATGTTTAACAAAGAAGTTCTTACTCAAGAAGAGTATGAGTTTTGTAAAGCATGGGATGCCGAAGAGGCTAAAAACCTAATTCATAATTCTTGGCACAACACTTATTTAAATCTTAATGTTTATTCTGAGGTGGAAAAGGAGAGGTACGATTTACAAAGAGAAATGGGATTTTAAAATTAAAAACAAATGAAAAATAAGTTAAAAACAATTTGGCATGATTTTTGGATTGACCCGGGGATATCCATTCCACTTACATTGGGTTATATTTTGATTTCAATGTTAATAGTTAGTGGAATACTGAGCATAATCCAAACTTTAAAATAACAAAACAGTCAGGTGGCGGAATTGGTAGCGCAGAAGCAAGCCTAATAAGCAAGCTGATATTACGGGTTCGAATCCTGTACTGACTACAAACAAATTAACAAATTAAAAACAAAACAAATGAAAAACAAAGTTTGGAACAAAACAGTTATTGCAACTGAAGAACAAAACGTAAGCATTTATCCGACAGATGAGTTTGATGGCATTATAGTTGAAACAAAAGAGTTGGACGATAAAACATTGAATGGTAAGTTGTATCTTAACAAAGATGAAATGGAATTGTTGATTCAGAAAATGGTGGAAATGATGAATTACGTAAAAAGTTAATCGATTCCTGTCCTGACTGCAAATCAAATCAACTAAAAGCAAAACAAATAAAAAACGACTATGAAACCCATACTTAATTTTAACGAAAAAGTGAATGAAAATCAACAAAATAAGAATGCATATTTAGTTAAACTAACTGATGCTGATGGTGATATTTGTGCATTTTTAATTGATGGAGAAACTGCAAACACAATTGATAATGATGAGGCAGTTATGATTCCAGGAACAGATAAAGTATTGAATGGTGATATTAATTCTTATGAAAGATGGTATGCACAAACAAAGGATATTATGGAAATAGTTAAAAATGCACAGGATAATGGATATTTTGTTGATTTGAATGACGAGTTCAACTTTGTTCATTATTAAAAATTATTTCATTTATTTGTTGTGAAATGGTTGAAATGATGAATTACGTAAAAAGTTAATCGAATACTGACTACAAATATAAAATACATGGCACTATTAAAACAAAAACACGAAATTGAAAACTACGAAGAAAAATCTAAATTACTTCGTGAAAATGGTTGGGAAACTTGGTATCATGATGACAACTGGATTAAAACTGAATGGTACGACCAAGGAAAAAATATTGATATGATGGGTCTTGGAACTGATAAGGCGTATAAAAAATTGATTAAAGAGTAAACATAGTCAGGTGGCGTTATGGTAGACGCACTGGACAGGCGATGCATTTAAAACAGAAATAAGCCCAGTCGGTACTTACAGGTTCGAATCCTGTCCTGACTACGAGGTGGGTTGGAGGTGACTTCCCGCAAAGACTAAGTATGGAACCTTCATTTATAGTCAGGTGGCGGAATGGTTAGACGCTTGAGTAGTAATGTTAAAGGTATGGGTACAACGGATGAACTCACCATACTTTGCAGGTTCGAATCCTGTCCTGACTGCAAAACAATTATAAACCGGATTAATTTTAAAACGAAATGAGAGATTTACCATTAGAAGACCACATTATTGGAATTGCTAAAATTCTAAATGTAACCGAAAAGGAAGTGATGCAAGTTATTTTTGACGCATTTGAAAATACATCAGACGAGGTGGATCAAATACTTGGTGATACTTATTGGGAGTTTCAAGATGACAATAAGTCACCCGATTTAAAATGGCCTTAACAAATTTTAGTCAGGTGGCGGAATTGGTTAGACGCTAATACGGCAAAAACGTAAGTGAGAAATATCTGAAAGGATTACCACATACAGGTTCGAATCCTGTCCTGACTGCAAAAAATTAAATAATATGAAAAACGAAATTAAATTAAGCGATTTGAAGCAATACGATAGTATGTATAAATTATCTAAAGATTACGAACAACTTTATAGTTTAATTCTTGACAAACAGAAACCTATCTGTTTTATTGATGATGCTGATAAAAGAGGGAAACACATTTGTTGGATTGAAAGAACTAAGTATGGTATTGAGTGGACAAGAAATGGTGGTGATTTTGGTTGTGTTTCTGAAAAATACATCAACGAATGTGGAAGTGAAAAACAAGCATTTATAAATCTTTGTCAAGAATTTGATTGTGAATGGGTACAGTCTTAGTATTGTGCCTAACGGTTGGGTGTATGAGGATGAAGCAGTCCGGATTTTGGATGAAATAAACAAAAAAAATATCAGCAATAAAAAATAACACCTATGTTAAACCTTTTCAACAAAAAAACGCAAAATAGTAAAAAAGCATTCTCCCCACATGACTTTATCTATAAACCTGTAGATAGTAACCCAAAAGTATTAGGGTTAGAACACAACCCAAATATCATGCGTATCACACAATCCGATATATCACCAACGGAATGGTGTAGAATGGAGTATATGAGGATGGGAGCAGTTGCGAATTCCAAAAAGTGGAAAGGGCTGTAACCAAATATAGCTCAACTCAAATATAACACAACCCAAAAAGTGGTAGGCCTGAAGGAGGCTAGTTTGGTAAAAAAAATCCGAATGGTGTTAGTGAGAAGGGTTATGTTATAAGACAGGGGGGGGCAGGCATTTTAGTGTAAGCACGAAAATAATTTATGTTGTGTTATGGGAGGGGACTCATCCCCATCGAGAGGTCAGGTTTTCGACCATAGCTTCTCCCCTTGAACATACGATAAGCACTATTTTCCCTTGATAAGCGCACCTATGATAATCGCACTCATAATAATCAAAACAAATAATATTTAGTAAAGAATGAACGAAACGATACGATTATGGATTAATGATGTGGTGGGGGAGGCCACCAATCGGTTTTATACATTTAGGGGGTTAGTGGATTACGATTCACTATCAACGAAATTAAAATCGGAGTTGATATCGAATATATTGGAGGCTTCGTTTGCCAAAGTTGTTCCGCAATGCGTTTCGCCCCGTCTGGATTCCGAACCGGATTTGGTGGTTGGTGGTATTCCATTGGAGATTAAGACCTCAAAAACTACCCATATTTGGAGGGGTGGTGAGTATTCAAAGCGTGCTTCGGATTATCTTTTAGTATCATACGATGATAGTGGTGGTGGGATAAAGTGGTTTTTTATGTGGACGAGTTTACTGAAGGGGGATTGGAAATCTTCATCTTCGGGTTCGTACTATGCTACAACGATTGATTTGGACTGGGTGATGGATAATAAGGATTATGATATTATTGTGGGGGGTGTAGTAAAGAAAAAGGTAAAGAGGCATTTGGTGTGTAAATAAATGTGGATAAATTTAACGATAATTTAATATTGAAAGCTTGGAAATATGGGTTTTCTGTTGTATCTTTACTATGTAAGTTAAAAAAATGAATATGAAAAAATTAATCGTATTAAAAAAGGGGGCATATGTTGGGGGTTATAAATCAAACGGAGAACATTATGTTTTGTTGTATGATGATAAATGGGAACTTTATACAGGTTATGATAAATTACTAATAAAGGGGAAAATATCAACACAAAATGATGCTGATTATATTCTTAGTTTAGCTAAAAACTAATTTACGAAGATGAAAGATTTAAAACACATACAAAGTCTCAATGAACATCAAGAAAACTTGAATATATCTGATGTTAGTGATAGTAAAAATGAGCAAGAACTTATTGATATGA
>Ga0208235_1000343_pt1 | contig 11527 bp, 8 predicted proteins | sample LakMenEpi22Oct12_FD_150727 | JGI IMG/M metagenome (GOLD analysis project Ga0208235, IMG submission 150727) | Freshwater microbial communities from Lake Mendota, WI - 22OCT2012 deep hole epilimnion (SPAdes) | ecosystem: Environmental > Aquatic > Freshwater > Lake > Epilimnion/Euphotic zone ... | reverse complement strand
AATAACAATTCTATTACACTTTAAATAAGTGTATTTCCCAAACAAAATTTTAGGACAAATGAGTAAAAACAGAGATTTGCTTAAAGAAGCAATCGAAGACGCTAAAGTTGTTAAAGAAACAGCAATAGCAAGCGCAAAAGCAGCACTTGAAGAACACTTTACTCCACAATTAAAATCTATGCTATCAGCTAAACTTGCAGAAATGGAAGAAATGGATGTTGAAGAAGCAGAGATGGATGATATGGAAGAAATGTATTCTAAAAAAGAAGAAAACTTAATGGGCTACAAAGAAGTTAAAGAAGAAGAAGATCTAATCAACAACCCAAAAGGTCCAACAGCACATGGTAATGTAGCTGAAGAAGAATTAGATGAACTTAATCTTGACGAATTATTAGCTGAATTAGAAGCAGACATGAAAGACGAAAACATGCATGCTGAAGACGACGAAATGAAAAAAGAAGAATTAAACGAAGCAGAAGGTGAAGAAGAAGTTGAAACTGAAGAAGAAATCAACATTGAAGACATGACTGAAGAAGAGTTAAAATCATTCATTGAAGACGTAATTAAAGACATGGTTGAATCTGGCGAATTAGAAGCTGGTGAAGGCATGGAAGGTGAAGAAGGCGAAGAAATGGAAAGTGAAGAAGAAGAAGTTTCAATTGATGAAATTTTAGCTGAAATCGCATTAGACGAAGCTAAGAAAAAAGGTGACAAAGAAGACAAGAAAGACAAAGAAGAAATGACTAAACTTAAAAAAGAGTTAGAAGAAGCTATGTCAACTATTGCTACTATGAGAACTGACATCAATGAAGTTAATTTGTTAAATGCGAAATTACTTTACACTAACAAAATTTTCAAAGCTAAAAACTTAACCGAGTCACAAAAAGTAAAGGTTTTAAATGCATTTGATAAAGCATCAACAGTAAAAGAAACTAAATTAGTATTCGAAACATTATCAGAAGGTTTAAAAGAAACTTCTAAATCACATGTTAATGAATCATTGAAAACTAGTTTAGCATCTAAAACAACAGGTATCATGCCATCGGCAAGAAAACCTATTGTAGAAGTTAATGACACATTCAAAAGAATGCAAAAAATAGCAGGAATTATTAAATAAAACAATTTAAAAAAAAATTTTAAAAAAAATGAGCACAATTCAATCATTATTAGAATCAGCTAGTCCTTGGAAATCACTCCAAAGCGATGCAGCTAAATTGTCTTCTAAATGGAACAAAACGGGTCTATTAGAAGGCTTAACAAATGTAGAGGCAAACAACATGTCTTTATTATTAGAAAACCAAGCTAAGCAATTAGTTATGGAACAATCAGATACAGGTGGAGGTTCATCAGCAGGTTCATTCTCTGTTGGTCAATCAGAAAACTGGGCTGGTATTGCTTTACCTTTAGTACGTAAAGTATTTGCTCAAATTGCAGCAAAAGAATTTGTTTCAGTTCAACCAATGTCAATGCCTTCAGGTCTTGTGTTCTTCTTAGACTTCCAATACGGAACAGCTAAAGATCCATTTGCAGTAGGTAGTTCATTGTATGGTAACAGAAATGCAACAGGTGAATTCCCGTTTGCAACTCCAGCACCATCAGGTGGTTTATACGGAACAGGTCGTTTCACTTACTCTACCAACCAATTCTCATCATCGGCAATCACAATTGCAACTGGTTCACTTATCGTTTCAGGTACGTTAGCTACAACTAACTTTGATTCAGATTACTCAGCTTCAGTTGCTGCAGGTCAAATCAAAGCAATCACATTAGTAACTGCTTCTACAAACATCCCTTCATTTGATATGGATGCTGTTAGAGGTTTCTTAATTTTATCAGGTTCAGCTATTACTGCTGCTAATAACTTACAACAGTTTACTACATTTGATTACACAAACAACACTATTACATTCTTTGTGAGTGCTTCTTCAGCTACAATTGCTAACTCAGGTGCTTATACAATTTTGTATAACAAAGCTACTCAAATGAGCCCGTATAACGTAGGTGATTTTGAAGATTCGTCATCATTCGCAGTTCCAAATGCTCAAGATAACTCATCTATCGTTATTCCTGAGATTAATGTTAAAATGCAATCACAAGCCATCACTGCTAAAACTAAAAAATTGAAAGCAGTATGGACACCTGAATTCTCACAAGATTTAGCTGCTTACCAAAACATTGATGCTGAAGCTGAAGTAACAAACATCATGTCTGAGTACATTTCAATGGAAATTGATCTTGAAATCTTAGATATGTTGATCGAAGATGCTGCTGCGGGTACTGAGTACTGGTCAACAGTTAACAACAACGTTTACAACCCAGCTACAGCTACTTTCTCAACAGCTGGTTCAGCGTTCTACAACACACAAGGCCAATGGTTCCAAACTTTAGGAACTAAAATCCAAAAATTAAGCAACAAAATTCACCAATTAACTTTAAGAGGTGGTGCTAACTTCATCGTTACATCTCCAACTGTAGCTACAGTATTAGAATCAATCCCAGGATTTGCTTCTAACAACAATGGTGATGCTGCTCAAATGGAATACGCTTTCGGTGTACAAAAAGCAGGTCAATTAAATGGCCGTTACACAGTTTACAAAAACCCTTACATGACTGAAAATATCATGTTATTAGGTTACAGAGGTTCACAATTCTTAGAAGCTGGTGCTGTATTTGCTCCATATGTTCCATTAATTATGACTCCACTTGTGTACGATCCAGATACATTTACTCCACGTAAAGGTTTATTAACTCGTTACGCTAAGAAAATGTTAAGACCAGAATTTTATGGTAAGATCTATATCCAAGGATTAAATACTATTTAATTCTAAATTAATAGAATAAAAAGAAGGGACTCGCATTGCGAGTCCTTTTTTTGTCTATATGTATTGAAAACTAATAAGTTTTATGAGTGGAAATATTGCTAAAATACCGCTTATTATCAATTTGAATATTAATATACACAACTATATTATCTCATATTTACCCGCTGTATTAGACGGGCTAATCAACAAATCAACAATTTTATTCACTAAACGACTGTATTATGAGTTCAAATCATCATGAGGACGAGATCTTCAAAGAAAAACGTAAACCTAAAACTCCTATTAAATTTAAAATTCAATTAAACGAAGAACAGAAGCAAGCAAAAGAAAAAATTTTAAATAATACAGTTACATTATTAGCTGGTTCAGCAGGTTCAGGTAAAACCTTATTAGCATGTCAGATAGCATTAGAAAAGCTATTTATGAAAGAAGTAGAAAAAGTAATTATTACTAGACCTACAGTGTCAAAAGAAGAAATTGGTTTTTTACCTGGTGATTTAAGAGAAAAAATGGATCCTTGGGTTCAACCAATTTATCAAAATATGTTTTTACTATATGATAAAGTTGCTATAGAAAAACATATAGCCGAAGGTAATATAGAAATTGTACCTGTATCATTTATGCGTGGTAGAACATTTGTTAACTCAATTGTTATTGTAGATGAAGCTCAAAACGTAACCCATGAACAAATGGAAATGATTGTTACTCGTATTGGTATTGATTCTAAAATGATAGTATGTGGTGATGATAATCAAGTAGATTTAAAAAATAAACGTGACTCTGGATTTAAATTTTTATACACAGCTGCGTCAAAAATTAAAAACTTGATTGGAATTAAATTAACTACTAACCATAGAAATCCAATAGTTGAAGACTTAATTGAATTATATAATGATGCTTACGAAAGAGGCATGACCAATGTTAAAGTTAAGTAAGGAACCATATTTTTTTGATATTTATAATTAAAAGGCATGGCAACTTTCACTTCCCAAATATTTGAAATTTTAACATTAAATGGAGATAACGTAGGATCTTCTGTTACTAACACCATTAACAATGTTAATTTTGTAGATAACAGAATCCTTAGTATCCCTACTAGCTCAGTTACTACATTATTTTCAATGGATTCAGTACCAGGTGCTGGAACATTTGTAACAAGTAGTGTTCAGTATGTTAGAGTAACTAACAATTCAACTGTTACACCAATTAAATTAATTGTATCTTCTTCAACAGAAGCTATGAGTTATTTAATTGCTACAGGTAGTTCATATATGATATCTACAAGTAAAATGACAGGAAGTGTAAGTGTTGGTACTGGTAGTTTTAATTTTAGTGATATTCAGTCAGTTAAAGCACAACCTTCATCAAGCGCAGCTTCAATAGAATATTACATTGTAACTATTTAATAAAATAATATGAATATACCTATTTGGCCTGGTTCTAGTTCATTTGCTCAAGTATCAGCTTCTTACTATAATACACCTTCATCAGGAATCCCTCCTACCCCGTTTGGATTTTATGATAATGAAGCTCAATTTAAAACAGACGCTGATAGTGTAGCTATGTTTGTTACTCGTAGATTAGGATATCCTATTATGGATATTGAACTTCAAGATATTAACATATATGCTGCTTTTGAAGAAGCAGTTACTACATATGGAAATGAATTATATGCTTTTTTAACTAGAGATAATTATCTTACATTTGAAGGAGCTTCAACTTCTATTGACGCTGATAATGCTTTAATTACTCCTTCAATGGCTAATATTGTTAGATTATCTGAACAATATGGAGAAGAAGCAGGTTCAGGAGGTAATGTTACTTGGAGAAAAGGTAGATTAACTTTAATTCCTGGAGTACAAAGATATGATTTAAAAGCTTGGGCTGAGTCTCAAGGTATTGTAGGTGGAATTGAAATTAAAAGAGTATTTTACCAACCACCTCCAGCTGTATCTCAAATGTTTGCTCCTTTCTTAGGAACAATGGCCGGAGGTTTAGGTGGTGTACCGGCGGCAGGTGCTTATGGTTTAGGAATGGGTTATACAAATTATTTAATGATGCCTACAAGTTTTACAGCTCAAACTATTCAAGCTATTGAGATGCAAAACACTATAACCTTATCTAATTATACTTTTGAAATTACAAATAATGTAATCTCAGTGTTTCCAGTTCCTGGAACTGGATTTTTTAATGAAGAAATGGATAATAATTTAGATTACGGAATGTATTTAAATTTTGAATATGTTTCATTACAAGAAAGATTAGATTCAGCGTTTGGAGATGGTACAAATAAAATTACTAACACATCAAATGTACCTTATACTAATCCAAATTATAATGCTTTAAATTCAGTAGGTAGAAGTTGGATATATGAATACACTTTAGCATTAACTAAAGAAATATTAGGATATGTTAGAGGAAAATATAGTACTGTTCCTATTCCTAATGCTGAAGTAACTTTAAATCAACAAGATTTATTATCTTCAGCTACAGCTACTAAAGATGCTTTAATTTTAAGATTAAGAGAATATTTTGATCAAACTTCACGTCAAGCATTGCTTGAAAGAAGAGCAGCTGAATCAGCAGCACGTGTAACAGAAATAAATCAAGTACCAATGGTAATTTATATAGCATAAAATGGCATTATTTGGAAGTATAAGAGATGTTTCAGCTTTAAGATTTATTAATAGAGAATTAATGGGTAATGTTATTACCCAACAAGTTGCTTATTACAAATATAATCTAGGTCAAACTAGAGTTAATATGTATGGTGAAAATGTAGAGGGTAAATTTTATATTGGCCCAGTTCTATTAGATTGTTTACTTGAAAGAAATGATCAAGCATTCCCTACAAGTGATTTAGGTGTTGATTTAGTTTGGGGTATAAAAGTAGCATTTTTAAAAGATGATTTATTAAATAAAAATTATGACTACAATATTGATACTGAGTTTTATGGAGCTAATTTAGTACCACAAGTAGGAGATATTATTTTATATCAAAATGGATATTTTGAAGTAGATAATGTAATTTCAAACCAACAATTTGTAGGCAAAGATCCTGATTACCCATATGATGTAAATCCTTTAAATCCAGGATTACAAAACTTTGGTTGGGATCAATCAATTGTTTGTGATTGTCATTATGTACCACAAGATAGAGTAAACATAACTAAAGCAAGATTATAATGGCTGGAAGAATACCTATACCTAAAACACAAAAAGAGATACTTGTAGATCAACAAGTACCTTTTGATGTTGAAAGAGGTAACCCTAATAAGTCTAATAATCCTAATAGAGCTACACAAACTTCTTTTAGAAATGATAATACTAAACCATTTAGTATTAGTCTTCAAGATATTGATGGAGCTATTATGTATTATTTTCAAAATGTTATTAAACCTTTTGTAGTGCAAAATGAAGAAAGAATAGAAGTTCCTGTTATATATGGTTCACCTGAAAAATGGAAATCATATCAAAAGGATGGTTATTATAGAGATGTAAACGGTGCTATTATGGCTCCACTTATTATGTTTAAAAGAGATAGTATAGAAAAAAATAGGACTGTAGCTAATAAATTAGATGCTAATAGACCTAACAACTATACAGTAACAGAAAAACAATACTCTCCAAGTAATATATATAGTAATTTTAATGTTTTAACTAATAGAATACCAGTTACTACATATTATGCTTCAGTAGTACCTGATTACTTAACATTAACTTATAGTTGTGTAGTATTCACTTACTATGTAGAACAATTAAATAAAATAGTAGAAGCAATTGAATATGCTTCAGATGCATATTGGGGTAACCCAGAACAATTTCAATTCCAAACTCGTATTGATACATTTAATACAGTAACAGAATTACAAAATGATGCTGAACGATTAGTTAGAAGTACTTTTAATATTAAAGTATATGGCTACATAGTTCCAGAAGTATTACAAAAAGATTTAAACTCTATCAAGAAATTTTCAAGTAAGAGTAAAATAATTATAAATTTAGAATCAACAATAACAAACCCAACAAACGAAATACAATATGGCCAGAATCAATAACTCCATACCAAGAAACAATGTACGATTTTTAGATCAAGTATCTATAGCTTCTTTTGAAGTACCTACTTCAGGAGGTAGTAGTGGAATTGGTACATCTGGACTTTCAGGTTTATCAGGTCTTTCAGGTTTAAGTGGTACTGGCACCTCAGGTATTTCAGGCTTAAGTGGTACTGGCACCTCAGGTATTTCAGGTTTATCAGGAACAGGTACATCAGGTATTTCAGGACTAAGTGGCGCTGGAACATCTGGTATAAGTGGTTTATCAGGAATAAATGGTACATCAGGACTTTCAGGTTTAGAAGGTTTATCAGGTTTAAGTGGTACTGGCACTTCAGGTTTATCAGGATTAAGTGGAACTGGCACCTCAGGATTAAGCGGTTTATCAGGAACTAATGGTACCTCAGGTTTATCAGGTTTAGAAGGTATAAGTGGTTTATCTGGTTTAAGTGGTACAGGAACTTCAGGTCTAAGTGGTTTAAGTGGAACAGGAACTTCTGGTTTGAGCGGTCTTTCAGGAACTAATGGAACTTCAGGTCTTTCTGGTTTAGAAGGTTTATCAGGACTTTCAGGTCTTAGTGGTACTGGAACTTCAGGTTTATCTGGTTTGTCAGGAGCTGGTACATCAGGTCTAAGTGGTTTATCAGGAACTAATGGTACAAATGGTACCTCAGGACTCTCAGGTTTAGAAGGCTTAAGTGGTTTATCAGGCCTAAGTGGTACAGGTATATCAGGACTTTCAGGTCTTTCAGGTACTAATGGTACTAATGGTACATCTGGTCTTTCAGGCTTAGAAGGTACATCTGGTCTTTCAGGTCTTAGTGGTACTAGTACTTCAGGACTTTCAGGTTTATCAGGAACAAATGGTACATCCGGTCTTTCAGGTCTTGAAGGTACATCAGGTCTAAGTGGCATATTAGGTACATCAGGACTTTCAGGTTTAAGTGGTACTGGCACTTCTGGTTTAAGCGGTTTATCAGGTATAAACGGAATTTCAGGTTTATCAGGTTTAGAAGGTACATCAGGAATTTCTGGTCTTAGTGGAACAGGACTTTCAGGACTTTCAGGTCTTAGTGGTACTGGAACCTCAGGTTTATCTGGTCTTTCAGGAACTGGTTTATCAGGCTTATCAGGCTTATCAGGCTTATCAGGTTTATCTGGTTTAGAAGGTACATCTGGTCTTTCAGGTCTTAGTGGAACTGGAACTTCAGGTATAAGTGGATTAAGTGGTACAATTGGTACATCAGGTATAAGTGGCTTAGAAGGTATAAGTGGTTTATCTGGTATAAGTGGTTTCTCAGGAACTAATGGTACCTCAGGACTTTCAGGTTTATCAGGAACAAATGGTACCTCAGGACTTTCAGGTTTAGAAGGTATATCTGGCCTAAGTGGATTAAGTGGTACTGGTACATCAGGTCTCTCAGGTTTATCAGGAACAAGTGGTACAAATGGTACTTCAGGTCTAAGTGGTTTAGAAGGCACAAGTGGTTTATCAGGCTTAAGTGGCACTGGAACTTCAGGTCTAAGTGGTTTATCCGGTACAAACGGAACTTCAGGTATTTCAGGTCTTGAAGGTACATCAGGTTTAAGTGGATTAAATGGTACATCAGGTTTATCAGGTTTAAGTGGTATATTAGGTACTTCAGGTTTATCTGGTTTATCAGGAACAAATGGAACAAATGGTACATCCGGTCTTTCAGGTCTTGAAGGTACATCAGGACTTTCAGGTTTATCAGGTACATTAGGAACTTCAGGTATAAGTGGTTTATCAGGTTTGTTAGGTCTAAATGGTGACTCAGGCATCTCAGGATTAAGTGGTATCTTAGGTACTTCAGGATTAAGTGGTATTTCAGGACTTTCAGGTACAAATGGTACAAATGGAACTTCAGGAATATCAGGTTTAGAAGGTATTTCAGGTATAAATGGTATTTCAGGCATTTCAGGACTTTTAGGTAATTCAGGAATTTCTGGTTTAAGTGGTATTAATGGAATTTCAGGAATTTCAGGTTTAGAAGGCAATTCAGGTATTTCAGGTTTATCAGGTACTATAGGTATATCAGGTATATCAGGACTAAGTGGTATTAATGGTACAAATGGTACTTCAGGCATCTCAGGTTTAGAAGGAGCTTCAGGCATTTCAGGACTTTTAGGTAATTCAGGAATTTCTGGTTTAAGTGGTATTAATGGTACTTCAGGAATTTCAGGTTTAGAAGGTACTTCAGGTTTATTAGGTCAGTCAGGTATAAGTGGTTTATCAGGTACAAATGGTACAAATGGTACTTCAGGAATTTCAGGTTTAGAAGGAGCTTCAGGTATATCTGGTTTAATTGGAAATTCAGGTATTTCAGGTTTAAATGGCACATCAGGTATTTCAGGATTAAGCGGTACAAATGGTACTATTGGAGATTCAGGTATTTCTGGTCTAAGTGGTACTTCAGGCCTATCTGGTATTTTAGGATTGTCTGGTATTTCAGGTTTATCAGGAATTTTAGGTCTAAACGGTGACTCAGGAATTTCAGGTTTAAGTGGTATAAGTGGTATTTTAGGATTAAATGGAGACTCAGGTCTTTCAGGATTAAGCGGCTCATCAGGACTTTCAGGTTTATTAGGTACATCAGGTTTAAGCGGTATATCAGGTCTTTCAGGCATAGATGGAACTTCAGGACTTTCCGGTTTATCTGGTTTAAGTGGTATAAGTACATCAGGTATATCAGGACTTTCAGGTATGTCAGGTACCTCAGGTTTAAGCGGTTTATCAGGACTTTCTGGTATAGATGGTATATCAGGTCTTTCAGGTACATCAGGTTTAAGTGGTCTTTTAGGTTTATCAGGTACAAGTGGTATTTCTGGTTTAAATGGCATCTCAGGCTTATCAGGTGACTCAGGACTTTCAGGTTTAAGCGGCACATCAGGTATAAGTGGTTTAAGTGGCACTTCAGGTTTATCAGGTATATCAGGTCTTTTAGGTATATCAGGTATAAGTGGCACTTCAGGCATCTCAGGACTTTCAGGTATATCTGGTTTATCAGGTATAAGTGGAGATTCAGGTCTCTCAGGTTTAAGTGGTACTTCAGGTATATCAGGTTTATCAGGTGAAAGTGGTTTATCAGGTTTATCAGGTACAAGCGGTATTTCAGGATTAAGTGGTACTTCAGGTATTTCAGGCTTATCAGGTATTTCAGGCTTAAGTGGCATTTCAGGTTTATCAGGTGAATCTGGTTTATCAGGACTTTTAGGTACATCAGGTCTTTCAGGCTTAAGTGGCATCTCAGGCTTATCAGGTACTTCAGGCTTATCAGGTACAAGTGGAATTTCAGGTTTAAGTGGTGAGTTAGGCTTATCAGGTCTTTCAGGCATATCAGGCATCTCTGGTTTATCAGGAACTTCAGGTCTATCAGGTGAATCAGGTTTATCAGGTTTAAGTGGTATTTCAGGATTAAGTGGTATATCAGGTATATCAGGTATAAGTGGTTTAAGCGGTATATCAGGTCTAAGTGGTACAAGTGGATTAAGTGGTACAAGTGGTACTTCAGGTTTAAGTGGAATATCAGGATTATCAGGTGAAAGTGGCTTATCAGGACTTTCAGGCTTAAGTGGCACCTCAGGCTTATCAGGAATATCAGGTACATCTGGTTTAAGCGGCATCTCAGGTTTATCAGGCGAAAGTGGCTTATCCGGTTTAAATGGCATAAGTGGATTAAGTGGTACTTCAGGTATCTCAGGTTTATCAGGTGAAAGTGGTTTATCAGGCTTAAGTGGCATCTCAGGAATTTCAGGATTAAGTGGTACATCAGGACTTTCAGGTATATCAGGCCTATCAGGTGAATCTGGTTTATCAGGACTTTCAGGTATAAGTGGATTAAGTGGTACTTCAGGTTTATCAGGAATATCTGGTTTAAGTGGTACTTCAGGTATATCAGGCCTAAATGGTGATTCAGGAATTTCAGGATTAAGTGGCACAAGTGGCATCTCAGGTTTAAGCGGAATTAGTGGTTTATCAGGCGAGTCAGGCATTTCTGGTTTAAGTGGTATTTCAGGTTTATCAGGTACAAGCGGTATTTCAGGTTTAAGCGGTGAATCAGGTTTATCTGGTTTAAGTGGTACTTCAGGTATTTCAGGCTTATCAGGCATCTCAGGATTATCAGGTATATCAGGCCTAAATGGTGACTCAGGTATTTCAGGTTTAAGTGGTGTGAGTGGATTAAGTGGTACAAGTGGCATTTCTGGTTTAAGTGGAATATCAGGATTATCAGGCGAAAGTGGCTTATCAGGACTTTCAGGTACAAGCGGAATTTCAGGTTTAAGCGGTGAATCAGGTTTATCTGGTTTAAGTGGGACTTCAGGTCTATCAGGTTTATCTGGTTTAAGTGGCACTTCAGGTCTATCAGGTGAATCTGGTTTATCAGGTTTAAGTGGTATAAGTGGATTAAGTGGTACTTCAGGCATTTCAGGCTTATCAGGTACAAGCGGAATTTCAGGATTAAGTGGCACTTCAGGCTTAAGTGGTGAATCTGGTATTTCAGGTTTATCAGGAATATCAGGACTTTCAGGTATAAGTGGATTAAGCGGTGAATCAGGTCTATCAGGACTAAGTGGCACTTCAGGTATTTCAGGACTTTCAGGTTTAAGTGGCATTTCAGGTTTAAGTGG
>Ga0208235_1000342_pt1 | contig 11532 bp, 10 predicted proteins | sample LakMenEpi22Oct12_FD_150727 | JGI IMG/M metagenome (GOLD analysis project Ga0208235, IMG submission 150727) | Freshwater microbial communities from Lake Mendota, WI - 22OCT2012 deep hole epilimnion (SPAdes) | ecosystem: Environmental > Aquatic > Freshwater > Lake > Epilimnion/Euphotic zone ... | reverse complement strand
GTTTGAGGCTCAGATGTCAGTTGCGCTGGAGGCCTTTTCAGCGTGCGCAGGATTTGTAAGCGGAGAATTTGGACAGAATCTTGATGATCCATCGTTGTGGTCACTGGTAACCCATTGGGAAAATGTTGGCTCCTACCGCAGAGCGTTAAGCAATCTGAATGTAAAAATGAATGCAATTCCACTTCTTGCACAGGCAATCGATGAGCCAGGTGCATATGAACGCTCGTACACAGAGTAAAATTCACGTACGGAAGTAACACCAGTTGCTGACCGCCGACAGCCAGCCGGATGGAGATTATTGTGGCAACGGACCGTTTAGAAAATATCGTAGGACTAGCAAAGCGTCGTGGGTTTGTTTACCCATCATCTGAAATTTATGGCGGACTTCGCGCATCATGGGATTACGGCCCACTTGGTGTTGAACTTAAGAACAATGTAAAGCGCCAATGGTGGAAGTCCATGGTCATGGGCCGCGAAGATGTTGTGGGTCTCGATTCGTGTGTGATCTTGGCAAAGGAAGTTTGGGAAGCATCGGGACACGTTGCAACATTTAGTGATCCGTTAACAGAATGCACCGCATGTAATAAGCGTTACCGCGCAGATCACCTTGAAGAAGCTTATGAAGCAAAGCATAAGAAGAAGCCTGCCTCGTTAACTGAAGTCAACTGCCCGGCATGTGGAAACAAAGGACAGTTCACAACACCTAAGCAGTTCAGCGGTTTGCTCAAGACTTTTCTAGGTCCCGTTGAAGATGAATCAGGTCTTGCTTATTTGCGTCCAGAAACTGCGCAAGGAATCTTTATTAACTTTGATCAAGTAATGACGACATCACGTAAGAAGCCACCATTTGGTATTGGCCAAATTGGTAAGTCTTTCCGTAATGAAATTACACCTGGAAACTTTATTTTCCGTACGCGCGAATTTGAGCAGATGGAGATGGAGTTCTTCGTTGTTCCTGGCAGCGATGAAGAATGGCACCAGTACTGGATCGACACACGTCTTGCTTGGTATGTAGATCTTGGTATCAACCCAGATCGTTTGCGCATTTACGATCATCCAAAAGAGAAGTTGTCACATTATTCAAAGCGCACTGCAGATATTGAATATAAGTTTGAATTCGCCGGAACTGAATGGGGCGAGCTCGAAGGTATTGCTAACCGTACAGATTTCGATCTCAAGGCTCACTCAGCGGCATCAGGTAAGGATCTTTCTTACTTTGATCAGGAAAAGGGCGAACGTTGGACTCCGTTTGTAATCGAACCAGCAGCAGGCGTGGATCGTTGCACCCTTACATTCTTAATGGATGCTTTCACTGAAGATGAAGCACCAAACAGCAAGGGAGAAATGGAAAAGCGTGCAGTACTAAAGCTTGATCATCGCCTTGCACCAATTAAGGCAGCGGTTCTGCCACTGTCACGTAATGCTGATTTGTCACCTAAGGCGCGCGATCTTGCAGCACAGCTTCGCAAGAATTGGAACATTGATTTTGATGACGCAGGTGCGATTGGTCGTCGTTACCGTCGTCAAGATGAAATCGGAACTCCATACTGCATCACCGTTGACTTCGAAACTCTTGAAGATAATGCGGTAACAATTCGCGATCGCGACACAATGGCGCAAGAGCGCATCGGCCTGGATCAGGTCGAAGCATGGTTAGCACCGCGTTTACTAGGTTGCTAAAGCCACTCTTACTTCCACTAGCAAGCGGTGATCATTACATTGATCCGCCGGTTGTTCTGGCTCCTATGGCCGGAATTACCAACGCTCCATTTCGCACGCTATGTCGCGAACAAGGGGCAGGTTTATTTGTTTCTGAAATGGTTACCGCACGAGCGTTAATTGAACGCCGCCCAGAAACTTTGCGAATGATTGTTCCTGGCAAAGATGAATGGCCGCGTTCTGTTCAGCTGTACAGCGTGGATCCAACAACGATGCGAGCTGCGGTAACCATGCTTGGTAAGGAAAATCTTGCCGATCACATTGATATGAACTTTGGTTGTCCAGTACCTAAAGTAACTCGCAAGGGCGGGGGAGCAGCGCTTCCATTCAAGCGCAAACTATTTACCAGCATTGTAGGCGCTGCCGTTGAAGCAGCAAAGCCTTTTGGAATTCCAGTTACGGTAAAGATGCGCATTGGTATCGATAGCGATCATGAAACTTATTTAGAAGCGGCACAATCTGCAGCTGATTTAGGTGTTGCCTGGGTTGCCTTACATGCTCGAACTGCGGCACAAATGTATGAAGGCAAAGCAGATTGGTCAGCAATCGCGCGGTTAGTAGAGCACTTAAAGCCAACAGGAGTGCCTGTTTTAGGCAATGGTGACATTTGGTCAGGCAGTGATGCGGTATCAATGGTGGAACAAAGTGGCTGCGCCGGTGTTGTTGTTGGTCGCGGATGTTTAGGTCGTCCTTGGTTATTTACCGATCTTGTTTCAGCGCTTAAGGGTCACGACAAGCAAGTAACGCCAACTTTGCACGAGGTGCGCGAAGTAATGTTCCGCCATGCAAATCTGATTGTCGAATACTTAGAATCTGAAGATCGCGGAATGCGCGATATGCGAAAGCACATGGCGTGGTATTTAAAGGGCTTCCGCGTTCCGCGCGAGATTCGTCATGATTTAGGAATGGTTTCTTCGCTACAAGAGATGCGCAATCTTTTGGATCAATTAGAGGATCAGCCGTATCCAACTGAAGTTGGCGAAAAACCACGCGGTCGAACAAGCCATGGCCGCCCACCTACTTTGCCTGACGGCTGGCTTAATGATCCAGATGAACTAGTTCACGTTGAACTAGAAGATGCGTTTTCGGGCGGCTAAATGTTTCTCTTTAGATGGATTCGTCGAACACTTACTGTGATTGTGGTTCTTGCGTTAATAGCTCCTGCTTATGGAATCTCGCAGGTATGGAGAGCTGCCAATAATCCAATCGTGCGTCAAGCAGATGTCATTGTCGTTTTAGGAGCAGCCCAGTTAAACGGAAGACCAGGTGAAGCACTAGAAGGTCGCTTAGTTGAAGCTAAACGAATTTTCGATCTTGGTTACGCGCCATCAATTATTACTGTTGGTGCAGGTGCACCGGGTGATCGCACAACGGAGGCGGCTTCAGGTAAGTATTGGTTACGCACTAATGGGATTGCATCTAAAAAGATCACTGCAATCGAAGAAGGTCGCGATACTTTGGTAAGTACAAAGGCTTACGCCAAAGTGATGAAAAAGCGTTATGTCAGCGATGTCATTATTGTTACCGATCCTTTTCACTGCGCACGAGCAATAAAGATGGCTAATGATCAAGGTGTATTGGCAACCTGTTCACCGGTCCAAACTGGCCCAAACACTCTGGATAACAGTGGTTATCGCTACCTACTTCGGGAAGCGGCAGCATATTTGGCGTACATAACCGTGGGACGACGAGGTATTCATGTAAGTGATCACTTACCTGGTGCTGACATTGTTACTAAGGTACTTCCGTGACATATAGCGCCCACGATCAAGAACGGTTTCTGGATGAACCCGCAAAACGTCCGGGTCGTACTGAATTTATGCGCGATCGTGCGCGCGTAATACATTCGGCATCGCTGCGACGTTTAGCTGCAAAAACTCAAGTTGCAGTTCCTTGGGAAAATGATTTTCAGCGCACCCGACTTTCACACTCTTTAGAGTGCGCACAGATTGGTCGCGAGCTTGGCGAATCGTTAGGCGCAGATCCGGATCTACAGGACACCGCGTGCTTGTCACATGACTTAGGTCATCCACCATTTGGGCACAATGGTGAAGAAGCACTCGCTGATATCGCAAAAGATTTCGGCGGCTTTGAAGGAAATGCTCAGAGCTTTAGATTATTGGTTCGACTTGAAGCAAAGACGGTTGATGCGGATGGAAAAAGTATTGGCCTGAACTTAACAAGAGCATCTTTAGATGGCGCAACAAAGTACCCATGGCCACGATCTGAAAACCCTCGCAAGTTCGGTGTCTATGACGATGATGTAGAAATCTTTACGTGGATGAGAAAAGGCGCGCCAGTTGGCAAAAAATGTATCGAAGCTCAGATTATGGATTGGTCAGATGACTGCGCATATTCAGTCCATGATTTAGAGGATGCAATTTTTGCTGGGCAAGTATCGGTAAAGAATTTCAACGATGATTTTGCAGATCTATACAAAGTGATGATCACTGATTACAAGAGTGATGCAACTGAACAAGAGGCAATTGATGCACATGCTCGTTTGGCTTCACTGTCAGCCTGGCCGCATTACTACGATGGAAGCCACCGAAGTTTGGCCCGACTGAAGGATTCAACAAGTCAGTTGATCGGTCGCTTTGTTTTGGCAGCTGAAATAGAAACGCGAAAAGTACACGGGGACGGTCCTTTGTCTCGCTACAGCGCAGATTTAGAGATTCCTCGCGAGCAAAAGATAGAGGTGGATTTCCTAAAGGCGATTGCTGGGCATTACTTGATTAATGCTGCACATTCGCAAGATCGCTATGCCAAGCAACATGTGATCATTAAAGATTTGGTTGAAATGCTTCTGAAGTACCCGCACGAGATGGATTCCTTTTTCCAGAAGCCGTGGAATGAAGCCGCTGATCAGATTGCCAAAATGCGCGTGATTATTGACCAGGTAGCCGCACTCACTGATCCCGGCGCATACGCTCTTCATGCGCGCTTACTTGCGAATCGGTAAGGTGAGGCTATGAGCGGTCGCATCAAGGATGAGGATGTTGCATACATCCGCGATCGCGCACCCATCGACGAGGTAGTTGCAGATTACGTTCAGTTGAAAAATGCTGGTGGCGGTCAGAAAAAAGGTTTGTGCCCATTTCATGATGAAAAGTCACCTTCTTTCCACGTAACACCAAGCAAAGGTTATTTTCATTGCTTTGGTTGCCAAACCGGTGGCGATGTCATCGCATTCTTGATGAAGATTGATCACTTAACATTTACTGAAACCATCGAACGTCTGGCAGATCGCATTGGGTACACCTTGCGATATGAAGACAGTAATTCACCTTCATCTGGACCAGTAGTCACATCAGGTACACGTAATCGATTGATTGCAGCACATGCAGAAGCTGCAAAGTTTTATCAAGAGCAACTCAACACATCACCCAATGCCGCTCATGGACGCGAGCTTTTAACTAAGCGAGGCTTTGATAAAGCCGCATGCGAGCAATTTGGTGTGGGTTATTCACCCGATGAATGGGATGGATTAACCAAGCATCTGCGGGCTCTTGGGTATTCCATTGATGAACTTGAATTAGCTGGATTATCAAAGATGGGTCAGCGCGGTCCGATCGATAAGTTCCGCAATCGTTTGATGTGGCCCATCAAAGATATTTCAGGGGACATAGTCGGTTTCGGAGCGCGAAAGTTAGCTAGCGATGAAGAAGATCAAGGCCCAAAGTATTTGAACTCCTCTGAGTCCCCGATTTACAAGAAAAGCCAAGTCCTCTATGGCTTAGATGTTGCAAAGAAAGAGATCGCCAAGAAGCGCCAAGCTGTGATCGTCGAGGGTTACACCGATGTCATGGCGGCACATTTAGCTGGAATTACAACGGCGGTTGCAACCTGCGGAACTGCTTTTGGCGCAGACCACATCAGAATTTTGCGCCGATTGTTGATGGATGATGATGCATTTCGCGGCGAAGTAATTTTTACTTTTGATGGGGATGCAGCGGGCCAAAAGGCTGCCCTCCGTGCCTTTAGCGAAGACCAAAAGTTTGTGACTCAAACTTTCGTTGCAGTCGAACCGGATGGCTTGGATCCTTGCGAACTCCGACAAGAAAAAGGTGACCTGGCATTGCGGGATTTGATTGCGCGCCGAGTTCCATTGTTTGAGTTTGCAATTCGCACAGAGCTTGCACACCATAAATTAGAAACTGCTGAAGGACGAGTGAATGCTTTAAACGCTGCTGCGCCTTTGGTTGCACAGATTCGCGATAAGTCTTTGCGCCCCGAGTACACACGTTTGCTTGCTGGTTGGTTAGGTGTTGAAGTTGAGATTGTTACCCGAGCAGTGGCACAAGGAGCAAAATCACTTCCGCGGCAATCGCAAAACGAAAGTGAAGAAGTTGTCGCGCAACCAAATTTCAGACCAGATCCCAATGAAGCGCGTTTGATTTTAGAACGTGAAGTACTAAAGGTTCGCTTACAAGAAGCACATTTGTTTGAAGGTGATTTGTGGAGCTCGATTGAAGTTGGTGCATTTACCCATCCTGCATATAGTGCAATGCGCGCTGCTATTGATTCTGTTGAGAAATTGTCTCCAGATGCGATTGCTGATGAAAACCTTAAAGCTTTGTTTATGGAACTTTCAGTTGAACCTATTCGAGCAGATGGAAAACCAACGCAGTTGTACGTTGCAAGTATTGTTGCCCGATTACGTGAGGTCGCAATCTCGCGCTCCATTGCAGATCTGAAATCATCTTTACAACGCCTCAACCCTGTCGAAAATGAGAGTGAATACAACGCAGCATTTGCCCAGTTAGTAGCCCTGGAATCTGCCCGTCGTTCCCTGCATGATTTAGCGCTTGGTTCTCTTTAGTCGGGCCAGCGGCTAGTTTTTGCCCATACGCTCGGGTGCGCTAGAGTTTGCGCCTGCACCGTTAATCCCTGATAGCTCAACGGCAGAGCAGTCGACTGTTAATCGACAGGTTCTTGGTTCGAATCCAAGTCAGGGAGCGTGAAGTTCACACGCCGCTCCGCATTGCGCATGGCACTTGCCAGCGTGGCCGCCACTTTTGTGGGCACTAAGGCCGAGGCCAACACTAAGCAGATTGTTCGACTGAGCCGAATTAAAGTGGGCGGAACTTTTCCTTTTCAATTAGCTAACGGAGCGCCAGCACTCTTGTTTCGTACCAAGACCGGCGTTTTTGCATATCAAACAATTTGTACTCACCAAGGTGGGGTAACAAAGTACTTCAGCGCCAAAAAATTACTCGTGTGCCCCGTTCACAATGCAAGCTTTGATCCATTCAAAAAAGGCGCAGTTGTGACAGGGCCTGCAACAAATCCATTGCCGACAGTTAAGGTTACGATCAAGAGCGGTTGGGTAGTCCTGTCATAAGTTGCACCAATTAGTAAGTAGTTTTTAAACTTTCTCTCAGGTTAAAGTGAAAAATTGCAATTAACTATGAAAGAGGTTCACATGAAGAGAACATCCACAAAAGTGATTGCTGCATTCTTGCTAGGAGCAACATTGGCTGGTGGAATTGCAACTGCTTCCACATCAGATCCACTTGGAATCAAAGTGTGTGTGGATAAGCGAACACAAGCCATGTATTTGGCTAGTTCAAATGGCTGTTCTTCAACTCGCACAGCGTTGACACTGGGTTCACCCACTTCAGATGTGAAAAGCATTGCCTCATTGGTGACACCTTCTGTGGTTTCAATAAAGGTCGTCTCCGGAACAGGTGGAGGAAGCGGAAGTGGCTGGGTCTATAAATCTGACCGTACTTCATCATTTATTGTCACAAATAACCATGTGATTGCATCAGCTGCAACATCTGGCGTCATCACTGTTGAGCTACTTAATGGAGACACAATTCCGGCGCAGATTGTTGGCCGAGATATTGCCTATGACTTAGCAGTACTAAGAGTTAACCGTGGAAACCTTCCACCCGTAACTGTTGGAGATTCTTCCAAGATAAGTGTTGGTGAATCAGTTGTTGCAATCGGTTCACCTTTGGGCCTTGCCAGCACAGTTACAAGTGGAATCGTTTCAGCCTTAAATCGCCCAGTAACCGCTGGTTCTCTCGGATCTGAATCATTTGTTAATGCAATTCAGACAGATGCTGCGATTAACCCAGGTAACTCAGGTGGAGCGCTGCTTGATTCACAAGGAAGAATCATCGGAGTTAACTCAGCAATCGCTACTTTGTCCTCTGGTGGAACGAGCGGCAGCATTGGTCTTGGCTTTGCAATACCGATCAATGAGGCTAAACGCGTAGTCGATGAGTTAATCGCAAATGGAAAATCAACACGTCCAGTCCTAGGAGTTTTCTTTGACTCAACCTTCACCGGAACAGGGGCAAAGATTGGACGTTTAAGTCCAAACGAAGGTGCTGAAAAAGCTGGCATCCCTGCAGGTTCTGTCATCACAGCTATCGATGGAGTAAAGATTGCGGATCAGGTTGGAGCAATCGTAAAGATCCGTTCATATGCTCCGGGATCAACGATTACCGTGACCGTAACTCTGCCAACTGGAGGCTCACAGAGTTTCAGGGTCACTCTAGGAACAGCACCATCTAATTAATTGGCTGAGGTTGAAATAGTGTCAGGGTATTGTTAACCCATGGCACTATTTCAACTTAACGTCGCTCTTCCAGATCGTCCTGGTTCATTGGGGCTTTTGGCTTCGGCAATTGGCGCAGCAGGTGGAGACATTCGCGCGCTCGCAGTTGTGAAATCAGAAGATGGTCGTGGTTACGATGACATCACCGTTGCGGTGCCGGGCAATGATCCAACTGATTTGCTCAATGTTTTGGGAGCAATCGGTGGGGTAGAAGTTCTTTCAATTACCCCGTTGTAATCAACGACGCGAAAGAAGCTCTGCGCCTTGACTTGGCAATGAAGTAAAAAAGCGCGGTGCCTTAAATCCCTTACTTGCAAAAGCTTTTTCAATAGATCTAATTGTTTCGGAAGTTTTGCTGGCTTGAATCAATGCGATGGCACTTCCACCAAAACCACCACCGACCATGCGAGAGCCCAAAGCACCTGCAGCTAAAGCTGCTTCGACTGCGGTATCTAGTTCAGGGCACGATACGGTGTAATCATCACGCAAAGAAGCATGAGATTGATTGATTAATTCTCCAACTTTTTCAAACTCAGATTTACTTAATGCATCGACACATTCAAGGACCCGCTTCATCTCGGTTACTGCGTGTCGGGCGCGGATAAACTCAGTTTCAGTAAGCAGTCCGCGCGAGTTTTCTAATTGCTCCATCGATAGTTCGCGCAAAGAAGTAATTCCCAGCTTTGCAACCACTGATTCGCACGAGGCGCGTCGTTCTGCATAACCGCCATCGGTTAAAGCGTGGTGTGCTTGGGTGTCGATAATCAAAAGCTCTAAACCACTTGATGCCACATCAAAAGGAATGTTTTTCGTACTTAGATCACGGCAATCGAGCAATAAAGCCGAACCCTGTGTTGCCATCAAAGAAACGGATTGATCCATGATTCCGCATGGCACACCTACATATTGATTTTCTGCTTTTTGGGTAAGTCGCGCCAATTCTTCTAAGTTAAAGCCCAAATCAAATAAGTGATTCATCGCCGTTGCCACAGAGCATTCAAGCGCTGCCGATGAGGATAAACCCGCACCTAGTGGAACATGGCCATCAATCAACAAATCAACGCCTTCATTAACTCCCAAAGCCCACAGAACCCCGAGGGCGTAACGCTCCCATTCACCCTTTAATCCTGGTTTCACTTTGCTGATATCGACTGTGACAATTTTGTTGCGACGTTGTGCAGATGCAATACGAACCGTCGAGTCATTGCGTTTTCTAGCTGCAACTAAAGTTCGATCCTTGATTGCAAACGGCAAGACAAAGCCATCGCTGTAATCAATGTGTTCACCGATCAGGTTTACTCGCCCAGGTGCGGCAGCAACTAAATCTGGTTCAACGCCAAAGGTTTCTAGAAATTTCTTTTCGATCTGGCTCATTATTACGCCATTGAATTTAAGGTATCGGCAACCATTGTTGTCATGTCACGGGTTGGAGCCCAGTCCAGCAACCTTTTTGCCTTAGAGATATCAGCAATTAGGACGGCAGGATCACCGGCACGGCGTGGAGAATCTACAAAAGGAATCTGATGCCCAATTGCATCACTTGCCGCTTTTACAACTTCGCGAACGGAATAACCTGAACCACTTCCTAAGTTGTAAATCTCATGCCCAGGCTTTCCCAATGAGTTCAAGGCCTTTATGTGAGCATCAATCAAATCAATTACATGCACGTAGTCTCGGACACATGTGCCATCTGCAGTGGGCCAATCTGTACCAAAAATCTTGACCGGGTTAGCTTGGGTACTACGCAGAACATTTGGAATCAAATGAGTTTCCGGATTATGGCGCTCTGCAAGCCAACCACGCTCTGCTTTGAGCGCACCTGCAACGTTGAAGTAACGCAGAGATGCCGCAGAAATTCCATGCTTTGTTGCCTCGTCGGTAATCATGTGGTCAATAGCCAACTTGGTTGCACCGTATGGATTTGTTGGGTTGGTTTCTGCAGTTTCTAGGATAGGAACCGCCTTTGGTTCACCGTAGGTTGCAGCAGAAGATGAAAAGACAATCTTTGTAATTGCTTGCTTGCGCATCTGATCAAGCAAAATTCGAGTTCCATCAACATTTACCGATTGATACAAATCTGGCTTTTCAACTGATTCTCCAACCAGTGATTTACCGGCAAAATGCATTACTGCATCACAACCCGTAAGGGCATCTGCAACTTGCGCGGGGTTCAAAAGAGAACCTTCAACGAAACGCACACCCGCTGGCACGGTGTCGGCGTGACCCATGCTGCAGTCATCAAGGATTGAAACCTCAAATCCTTGGCTCAGCAGAACTTCAACCGCCGTAGCTCCGATGTATCCAGTTCCACCTGTTACCAATATGCGCATTATAAAACTACTTCACGAAGCTGTGCGGCAGATTGTTCTGGGCGCATATCCATAATAAAAGCGCCCATTGCAGATTCAGAACCCGCTAAATACTTCAATTTTCCTGGCGCGCGTCTAACACTTGTGATCTGCCAATGTAATCGCAGCAGATCTCTTCCAACACGCACAGGTGCTTGATGCCAAGCCGCGATGTATGCCATTTCAATTCCGAAGACACCATCTAGTCGACGTGTAACTTCGAGTGCAATTTCAGGGAACGCTTCGCGATCTGATTCGGTAAGTTCAGTCAAATCTGCGACCGGATTTAATGGCGTTACATGAATTTCAAATGGATAACGAGCAGCGTATGGAACATAGGCGACCCATCTTTCGTTGCGGGCAACTATTCGCTCTTCATCCAAAAGTTCACGTGCCACAACTTCATCAAATAGCACCTTGCCATTTTCCTGCTTGTACTTGCTAGCTGCTGCCAACATTTTCTCTACGCGAGGCGGCAAGTACGAATATGCATAAATCTGACCGTGCGGATGCGAAAGCGTCACGCCAATTTCTTCACCGCGATTTTCAAATGGCGCAATGTGCTGAATAAAACTTTCCTTGGACAACTCTGCGGTTCTATCAATCCAGGCTTCCAGCAGAACTCGAACACGTTGGGCAGATAAATCCTTGAACGCATTTCCATGTTCTGCAGTGAAACAAATAACTTCACACTTGCCAGCAGCTGTTCCTAAATCGGTGTCTGGTCCAACAATGTCAGGTAACGCCCAGTCTCCGACTGGAGGACGCAACGAAGGGGATCGGTTATCAAAAACAACAACTTCAAAATCTGATTCCGGAATTTCTGTTAGAAGCTCACCTGTCGTAGGGCATAAAGGACATAACTCTTTGGGAGGAAGAAAAATTCTTCCTTGG
>Ga0208235_1000341_pt1 | contig 11537 bp, 14 predicted proteins | sample LakMenEpi22Oct12_FD_150727 | JGI IMG/M metagenome (GOLD analysis project Ga0208235, IMG submission 150727) | Freshwater microbial communities from Lake Mendota, WI - 22OCT2012 deep hole epilimnion (SPAdes) | ecosystem: Environmental > Aquatic > Freshwater > Lake > Epilimnion/Euphotic zone ... | reverse complement strand
CGTCCTTTTCCATGAGGCAATCCATCTGCAGTACTTCGACCACGGACCCGAGTTCAAGGCCCTTTTGGCCAGATTCCCGCTTGAGGACCAGGCTGAGGCGTATTTGAGCGGGTATGAGGCGGCCGAGAACGCTCTGACCGCCCCAGAGGCTCTAAAAAAACTCCTAAATAAAGAGGGTTAGTTAGGCCTGTTTGAGCGTGTTGGCGAGTAATCTCGTACACAACGCCTGCCCCATACGGGGAGCATCCCAATGGGATCGCACGCGTCGATAGGAGGAAAAGAATGACAGCAGAGACATACAAAGGTGACGCTTACTGCGTTAAGTGCAAAGAGAAGCGTGAATTCGAGGGAACCGTAAAGGTCTCAGACTCTGGTCGTCGCATGGCACAAGGCATCTGCCCAGTGTGTGGCACCAAGGTCAATCGCATCCTTGGCAAAGCACAGTAATTAAATTTCGTTTCAGATAAGTGAGCTCGATTTCACTTAAGGACGTCTAGCGTTACGGGAGGCCCTCGCACTGTTTAGGTGCGGGGGTCTTTTGCTTTCACATCTGGCAGTATCTAAAAACCTCAAAGTACCTAAATGCCTCTGAGCATCTGAAAACTCTGGGTAGTTCTAAGATTTCTCTCGGTAATCAAAGCAGGAGGTCCTCCACAGATTTAAGGGACTCCAAGAGTTAAAGCGCTCGCCATCACCATTGTTGGGCCATGACAACATTTATTGAAAATCAATCACATACACAAGGGCTACTGGCACTCGATCAAGAAGACCCCCAGATCCAAGCAGTGCAAACTGAGAAAATTCGTCGGAAGTACATACGCGGATCACGGCCAGCGCGTGTGACCAAAATTTCGATTGAGCAGTTCAACACAGAAATTGCGGCTGATCCTAAACCGCGGCTAAAAACAGGGGTACAGATAAGTGTGCCAATCGCTGAGATAGAAAAATCTTTGATCATTGCTACAGCGCATCGAGCAATTACGATTCATCATCCTGGGGCTCGTGCGATTATCGCAAAATTCGATGGAGAACATAGTGCCCATCAAATTAGTGATGAAGTAAATGCTCCGATAGAAGTTGTTGAAAATGTAATTATCGAATTATTGGATGCTCAGTTAGTTGACATCAATAAATCAAAAGTGAGATTACACAATCGCTTTCAATCACCTATTGCACAAAGAGCTGCACATACTGAAGATCAAAGTAATGATGCTTCCTATCGTCAACTTCAGCAACGTATGGTTTCTGAGCTAAGTCAAACAACGTGGGTTAATGGTGTCATTGATGGGGGCGTAGAACTCTTATCTGCACGCCAAAGTTTTGGAGTTGAAATATACGGAAGCAACCGAGTGGCAACACTTATCTATAATGGTTTGTTGGCTAGCGGTGTTACAAACACCCGATTTTCAATCACTTCACGCCGTACGCAATCTTCCATAGGCGACTCAGATTTAGGTACTGGAATTTTAAGAACCACCGATTATGGATTGAATTACGTCGCGCGAATGGAAGAGTTGGCCCGTGAATGGTCCTTATTTCCTACACCTTCAAAAAATGTAAAGGGCAGCATCGATGCTCCGATTCCCGAAAGAAACCTTCGCATCGTCGTGGGTCGCTACCCTGCTGAACTAATTGAGCAACTCATGCGTGATGACATGGACCATTTCTTTGTCGGTCAGATTGTCGGTGGCGCAGCGTTGTGTGGGCCGCTTGTTATACCCGCAAAAACACCGTGTAAAAGTTGTATAGAAATTGGCGCTAACGAACGATATGGGATCGACGATCTAGAACCTATCAATTCAGAGTTTGACGAGCTTCCGGTTTCGGTCGGGTATCAAGTTGCTGGAGTTGCTACCCAAGCCGTCCTTCAATTGATCGACACAGGTTCCAGCGAGTTCATCGGATCACAGCTCACCTTTGATTACTTATCGCCAACCCCTGGAGCGTATACACGTTTTGCACGCCACCCCAAGTGTCCGTGCCAATGGAAATAAATGTGAAGTATCCACAGGAATAAGAACCTTTATCTGTGCTTTTACTTTAAGAAAGAAAATATCAATCAAATCCCTCACTAAATACAACCGTCACTGAGTAAATCCGTCACTAAGTATCGGTGGAACTATCTTCTTCCGTCACCAAATACATCTCTAACCAACTACATAATCTGAAAGAGGAAAAATGAGTAAATTACTAGAACGAGCCTTTGCCGCCGAATTAACTTTTCGCCAAAGACTGACCACAATCCAGCAAAACTTCTTTGCTCGACTCAAAGATGATCGTGGCGATGTGCCAGGTTGGGTACTTGTGGTTTTAATGACGACTGGACTCGTCACCGCCATTTGGACTATTGCAGCACCACGTTTAACTGCAATTTTGAAGAACTCACTTGATTCCATGAACGGTATTCGTTAAGTGTTTGTGCGCATGCGTGCTTATTTAGCGCGCGATGATGGAAATGTTGAAAGTGCATTAGTGCTTATTCCTATGCTGTTTCTTTTCCTCATCGGGGCGCAAGTAATATCTGCGACAAATTTACGCAACGCAGATTTAGCAATGGCTCAAGGTGAAGCTGCAGAGCGTGCGATCTCGCAAGAGTTTCATGCCGAGGATGAGGTACTCGAGATTGGTGGTGGTGTTGAAAAAATACGTGTCCTTATTACGCACCGTTCACACAGTGTTCTGCAACTAGTTCCGGGGCTGATTCAAATATTTGGTGGTGCTCCCAAGACTCAAGTGGTTGGTATCTCTGTGATTGAGCCAATCAATGACTGAGAGATTAGCTCAATCAACAAGTAAGACACATTCGTTGTGGCAAAAAATCTCAAGGCATCTACGCCGAGAAGATGGGGGAGCAATTGTCGAGTTTGTTGCATTAGCGATCCCGCTCTTTATCCCGGTCTTTTTGTATCTCAATAGCTTTTCCTCAGTGAGCGCGAATGAAGTGATTGCTCGTTCCATGGCTCGCGAAGTTCTTAGAGTGTATGTAATCAGCGAGAATGATGGTGCGGCGCGGAACCTTTCGAGTGAAGCTACAAATTTGTTGGCAAGACAATGGAACTTAAGTCCGAGCGAAATCTCAACATTACGGACTCACTTAGATTGCTCTCACTCTCCATGCTTAACGGCTAATGGTCGGATCAAGCTAACGATTTCATTTGTTGATGATCAGACTCAAAGAGAGGTAAGAGCGAGTGCGCAAGAACACCTCAGTCCTTGGCTTTAATCAACTGCTTAAGAGCATCTCAGGCTTTGGCTTTAATCTGAAAGAAAGATTCAAATCTGAAGCTGGATCAATCTCTGTGATTGTGATTGGCCTGTTTGTTATTACCGTTGCTTCCCTGATGGTGATGACTGATGTGTCTTCTCTCATTGTTGCAAAGCGTTCTCTGGTGCAGGCAACTGAAGCAGCCGCCCAAAGAGGAGTTCACGCTTTAGATAAGAGTAAGTATTACCAGGGCAAAGGAAATATGTTTACCGTTCCATTGGCTATTGCAACGCAAAGAGAGCATCCCGTCATTCCAATCGATTGCGCACGTGGTGGTATCGAAGTTCTTTTTGAGCTCAATTCGTGGAGCAATGATGAGACAAACATGAAGTGGAACGCGCTGAAAGGTATTGAATTAACAAATTTTGATTGCGATGGCGCATCCCTAGAGATAAGCACACGATCTGAGATGAAACTTCCTTTCCAGATTCCATTTTCTACGACAAATTCAGTTTTTTTAACGGCTACTGCGGGTACAACCAATAAGGTTCAAGAGGGTTTCTACTTGTTTGGAATTCGGATTAACTGATAATCACTTGACGTGAATGCACCATTCAGCGGTCCATCGCCTGAAATCGAGCATTCGCACGCACATCGTTGGTTGGCTATCCTTAACCCATGGCCGCACGCGAATATCAATTAGAGATAGATGCCATTGATGCGACCCTTGTTTCAATTGAAAAGGTTTTAGATCTACCTAAGCTGCGCAAGCAAGCAGCAGAGTTAGAGGTAGAGGCAGGCGTTCCTAATCTTTGGGATGACCCAGAGGCGGCACAAAAGATCACTAGCCGCTTATCTCGTGTGCAATCAGAGATCGCAAAGTTATCGGGTCTGCGCCAGCGGGTAGAAGATCTACCAATCCTTTTTGAATTAGCTGCAGGTGAGCCTGGCGGTATAGAAGATGCTGAGAAAGAGTTGGATGCGGTTAAGAAAGCTGTCAGCGAATTAGAAGTTCAAACACTTTTAAATGGCGAATACGACGATCGCGATGCTTTGATCACTATTCGTTCTGAAGCCGGTGGGGTTGAAGCTGCTGACTGGGCTGAAATGATCATGCGCATGTATTTGCGTTATTGCGAACGTCATTCATTCAAGGTTGATGTCCTTGAAACTTCTTATGCAGAAGAAGCAGGAATCAAGTCAACAACTTTTAAAGTTTCAGCACCGTATGCATACGGAACCTTGTCTGTAGAGCAAGGAACTCACCGTTTAGTTCGTATTTCACCTTTTGATAGCCAAAGCCGTCGTCACACATCTTTTGCTGGCGTTGAAGTAGTTCCGGTTGTTGAGCAAAGTGATCACATAGAAATTGATGAAAAAGAGATTCGTGTTGATGTGTATCGCTCATCTGGCCCTGGTGGACAAGGTGTAAATACAACTGACTCTGCGGTGCGATTAACCCACATTCCAACTGGGATTGTGGTCTCGTGCCAAAACGAACGTTCGCAGATTCAAAACAAAGCAACAGCTATGGCTGTGTTGCAATCAAAGCTTTTGGAACGCCGCCGCCAAGAAGAGCAGGCAAAGATCAATGCATTGAAGGGCGATAACTCCGGTTCTTGGGGAAATCAGATGCGATCGTATGTATTAGCGCCGTATCAAATGGTGAAGGATCTGCGCACTGATTATGAAACAGGAAACACATCTGCGGTATTAAATGGTGAAATCGATGAATTTATTGAAGCTGGAATTCGCTGGCGCCGTAGTTCGTAATTCCTGAGAATTCATGCAATTCATACCTTCGAAAATTATCGTTAAGCCCGATTTTCGAGCAATCTCACATTTTCTTCAGGCTCAAACTCGCGTTAGATCCGAGGATTTCAGCCTGACTTCCATAAACTAAGCGCAGGTCGAAGGTGGTTCCCCGAAATCCACCCCGCAGATGCAATGGGAGATTCAATGATTCGCTTTGAGAATGTCACCAAGATTTACCCAGGTCAGGAGCGCCCAGCTCTTGATTCTGTAAATCTTGAAATCGTTAAGGGCGAGTTTGTTTTCCTTGTCGGTCTTTCAGGTTCAGGTAAGTCAACTTTCTTGCGTTTAGTACTTCGCGAAGAGCGTCCAACATCTGGTGCGATCCATGTTGCCGGCAAAGATCTCGGCACATTGTCTAAGCACAAAGTTCCAGAGCTGCGTCGCTCAGTCGGAACTGTTTTCCAGGATTTCCGCTTGCTGCCAAACAAAACAATTTCAGAAAACGTTGCATTTACTTTGCACGTTCTTGGATATTCACAAAAAGAGATCAACCGCGAAGTTCCAGAGGTTCTAGAACTAGTTGGCTTGGAAGATAAGGGCGATCGCTTGCCATCAGAGATTTCAGGTGGAGAACAGCAGCGTGTGGCAATTGCTCGTGCATATGTCAGCCGCCCACCAATTCTTATCGCAGATGAGCCAACAGGAAACCTTGACCCAGCAACATCTGTGGGAATCATGAAGTTGCTTGATCGCATTAATCGCGAAGGCACAACAGTTTTGATGGCAACACACGATGCTGGCATCGTGGATCAGATGCGCAAGCGCGTTATCGAACTAGATGGTGGACATGTAATCCGCGATCAGGTTCGTGGTGTTTACGGGTACACGGGTTAAGGGCGGGGAGAGAGAACATGCGCGCACGGTTTCTTCTAAGTGAGGTCCGAATTGGGCTTCGTCGTAACTTAACTATGACTTTTGCTGTCGTTGTGACAACAGCTATCTCACTGTCACTGCTTGGCATAGGCCTTCTTGCAAACGCACAGGTAAATGCCATGAAGGATTATTGGTATGACAAGATCGAAGTATCAGTATTTCTCTGTGGAAATCTTTCAGATTCATCATCATGTGCCGCAGGCGCGGTAAGTGCGGATCAGCGTTTATCTATTCAGCAAGATCTGCAAGAGATGAGCGTTGTCGACAGCGTTTTCTATGAATCACAGTCACAAGCTTTTGTTCGCTTCCAAGAGCGATTCAAGGATTCAGCAATTGCCCAAAATGTGAGTGCAGATCAACTTCCAGAATCTTTCCGTGTGAAGTTAAAGGATCCAGAACAGTTTGCAGTAATTGTCAGTGCATTTAGTGGTCGCCCAGGTGTGGATGTGGTGCAAGATCAACGAGCCATTCTTGAAAAGTTCTTCCAATTATTGGCAGTGCTTCGAAATGCTGCATTAGCAGTTGGTTTTGCATCGGTACTAACAGCTGCACTTTTGATTTCTAACACCTTGCGTATTGCCGCATTTAATAGGCGCCGCGAAACAGGTGTAATGAAACTTGTCGGTGCATCATCGTGGTCAATTCAACTTCCATTCTTGCTCGAAGGTGTTATCTCAGCTGTTATCGGTTGGGGATTAGCTACTGGATTGCTCGCAGGTTTGAAGAGCGTTGTTGATACAAATGTCGCACCGCTTCTTTCCTTCACTAACTTCTTCGGTTGGCGCGAGGTCTGGGTTTCATCGGCGTACTTGCTTGCCACAGGCTTGGTCGTTTCAATCCTGGCCTCAGTAATCACGCTTCGCCGTTACCTTAAGGTTTAATTTGCTTATTGAAGGGCGGTGATGCGGCATGGTTAAAGAGATCGGCCGCAAGGTCATTGCTCAAAACAAAAAGGCACGTCACGACTACGCAATTTCAGATGTTCTGGAGTGCGGATTAGTGCTGACTGGTACTGAAGTTAAATCACTTCGTGCTGGTCGTGCTTCACTCATTGATGGCTTTGCCATGATTAACGATGGCGAGTTGTGGTTGATGGGTGTTCATATTCCTGAATACACCGAAGGAACCTGGACTAATCACACGCCTCGTCGTGATCGCAAGTTGCTTGTTCATAAACAAGAGCTACGCAAACTAGCGGCAAAACTAAAGGATTCAGGCACGACTTTGGTTCCGCTGCAGTTGTATTTCAAGGATGGAAAAGCCAAGGTCGAGATCGCAGTCGCCAAGGGTAAAAAGGCTCATGACAAGCGCGAGGCCATTAAGGAGCGCGAGGCAGACCGTGAAGTTTCACGCGTTGTTTCGCGTTCAATGAGCGGCAAGGCTTCAAAAGCTGCATCCAAATACGAGGATTAACGCTTTCCTGCTTCTCTGATTTACACTTATCTCACCGCCGCTTCGATACCCCAATTTTTGGGGCACAGTCGCGACGGCGCAGAAAGTGGAACTAAAAGTTCTTACTTTTTGTTGAAGTAATTGACAATTAAATAGGGAAAAGAAATACGTTTCTTTTTCTCCAAGTAGTAAGTGTGAAAGCACTTTAAATCTTGGGGGTGAACGGTCTCGACTTTGGATGTTGAGCCAGGGGAAGCGGGCCGAGGAAGCCGGAATGATCTCGTAAACCAATAATCCGTGCAAAAAATAACTGCAGACCTTAAAAAGTCTGAATACACACTAGCTGCATAAGCTACTGTGATTCCGTTAGCCCAGGTGCCGCTCTCGACCTGGAATCTAGCGTCGACTAGGGGGCTTTTCACTTCATTGGTGTTGCAGACAATGAAGGAGAACAGTTTTGCAACTGAGTTCGTCGAAGATATGTGTGTAAAAACTTCGGGACTGAGAAAGCGTTAAGCACACTACGCCCGTAGAAGCCCTGTTTTAATACCGAAGGACCCGGGTTCGATTCCCGGCACCTCCACTATGACTTAAGCCATTAATCAAACATCGATACTGACTGGCTAAAGCAATCAATTGACCATCATTTTCATCCTAATGCCATAGAGTTACAACTATGAAAAGACTTCGCTTGATAGTTGCAATCTCACTGACTTCACTACTTTTGTCTGGTTGCGTGAAGATGGACCTTGCTCTTGAAATTAATTCCGACAAAACTGTCAGTGGAACGTTGATCTACGCGATCTCGGATTCTTTGAGCGAGTTAGGCGCCACAAGTGAAGAAAGCGATCCAACAACAGACTTGTTTGATACCAAAGCTAAGGGCGTCACAATAAGTGAGTACAAACAGGACGGCTACACAGGCACCAAGATTGTGTTGGATCGTGTTCCGATTGAAGCTTTCAATAAAGAAGGTGGCGAAACCGGTGGCTTCCAAATCATCAGGGAAGAAAACAAAATCACTCTTAAGGGTGAATTAGATTTAAGCTCGGCAGAGGCTGATCAATCAGAGGAATCAGATTGGGGTGCAGCTCTTGCCAAATCATTGTTTGCAACTGCAGATTTAGACATTAGCGTTAAGTTTCCCGTGAAGGTTCTTAGTACGACTGGAACGATTAGCGAAGATGGGCGTACGGTTAGTTGGAAACCACAATTAGGTGAAAAAGTTGACCTAACCACAACAGTTGAACTTCCAAACCAGAACTTCATTTTGGCTGCAGTCATTGCTGGAATCATCGCCTTAGTGGCAGGTGTTCTTTTCGCGATCTTAAGAACTCGCAGGAAAAAAGCAAATGCCACGAATGTTTCTGCAGAGGAATCAAACTTTACGATTTAGGAAAAGTATTAGTTAATGCTGTCCTTCTGGACCATGACCATCGTTGCCAGATGAGCGACCATTCTTGCGAGATACGCCAAACTTGGCGATCAAGTCACGCATGAAGAAGAACTCCGGGAAGTACTCACGTCGTAGCCCGATGTAGCTAGTTACGACTGAGAAAAGACCAATCAATCGTGGAATGAGTGGTAACTCAGCGATGAATAACCACATTACGCCGATCAAGTTTCCAAAAGCGACAAGAATTAAATGTACGAATTTGCGAAGCAGATTCAGTATCACAATGACTAAAGATGACTTGGTCTCAAGCCGAGACTTAACATATTGTGAAGATAGAGCGATTGATAGAGGACCAGCGAGCAGAGCTATCAAGAAAAGTATGGCTACAAAGAGAGCAAGTGACTCCACTTATCTGCCCCAGTCGGTTCTAATTGCTGCGAATAGAACCATGTCTTCACGAGTGCCATCATCTTGGCAACAAGCATCTCGCTTAATTCCCTCTTGCATATAGCCCGCGTTCTTCAAGACTTTCAAAGAAGGAACATTAGATGCAACGACTAAAGCTTCAATTCTGTGGAAACCGATAGTCTCAAATCCATATTCCGTCAGTAGACGTGTGGCAGCAGTTGCAACACCCTTGCCTCGCACATCAGCAGTTAACCAATAACCTATTTCTGCTTTCGCAGAATCTAAATCGAGCGTGTGAAAAGAAAGTGCGCCAGCAAATTTGCCATCGTATTCAAGAGCTAATTGAAGCTCTGTTCGCATCGTGAAGCCATTAGGGGAGCGTTCACGAACATAGTGTTCTGCATTGGCCATTTGGTAATTAGCTGGAATGCGTGTGAATTGAGGAATGATTGGATCCTGCACACCTTCAAAAAGCGGAACAATGTCGTGCTCTTCAGGCTTGCGAAGTGTGATCAACCCATAGTGCAGGGTTGGAACTTCAGAAGGCCACCAAATCATTGGTGCAGTATCGCAGGTATTGGTTTTCAAAAGTGCCTACTGACAGCAGTGGTCAAGAAATTTCACACGGCTTCAAGGAATGGGCGAGAGGGAACGAAAAAGGTTTTACCCTTTGGCGATTTCCATGTGCATGAGCCATCGGGATTGCTTTCAAGGTTCCAACCACCGTGTGTTTTCATTCTGTGGTGACGTCGACACAGCAATCCAAGATTTGCAGGATTTGTTTCGCCACCCGTTTCCCAACTGTGAGCATGGTCAATATCTGAACCTTGACCTGCTCTTCTACATCCAGGGAATCTGCAAATTCGATCACGCGCAAGTAGATAATCAACAAGTTCTTGAGGCGGCGTGTATTTCTCTCTTCCAAAATCTAGGAGATTTCCAGTTGTTGGATCACTAACAAATCGTTGCCAGTTTCCATCTGCCGCTAAACGACGCGCAACAGATGCGGGAATCGCTCCATATCCAGCAAGTTGTCCAGGATTTTCTGCCAACCCCATCAAAGTTTGCAGATCAATCGCAACGCTGATTGTTATTGGACGTCGATGTGGTTGCACATCAGTTGCCATCGCAGCTAAAGCTTGAGAGGCGATAGCAGTTAAAGCATCTGCACGCTTCATATCAGCAGAAAGCATGGACCATTCGGCTGCGCCTTCATGACTGTGGTGCAAGCAATCCTTTGAGATTCCTGAAACGGCATCACACAGACATGCCTCTTCATCTTGATTTCTTTTCAGAATATACGCTTCGATGGATTTCATAACTGTTTGGGCATCTTCTGCTGGCAAAATTGCGATAACTGTCGCCATTCCATCGGCTTCTGGGTAAAAGGTTACGCGTCGTGAATCTCGTGCACGATCAACAAGTTCTTCGAAATCTTCTGGAGCAAGCTTGGCAATAGTTGTTTTAACCTTTGAGGCAACTTGTCCTGGTGTGTGAAATTCTGCATGTGCAAGCGCGGTTTGTTCGACTCGGAAAACCGATTCTGGGCTTAAGCCATTTTTGATTGCAGTTGCTGTTTCTCGTGCAATGACTGTTGCATGTGCCACTGAGATTTCACCAGTAGAAAGTGCTGAAATAGTGTTGGGCAGATGCCCTACCAACACGCGCGCTACATCGATTCGGGTTTGTGCAGTTGTTGGCGACAATCGCAAAGCGGTAGCAACATCTTCTCGTTCTTCGTCATCAACGCATCCAAATATTCCGCCATCTTCATCGGCGAATTCGCCAGCAATTGCCACCAACGCTTCTTGCTTCAGCGCGCAAATCCAGGACTCTTGGCGATCAAGGGCGGATAAGTAATCAATCCGCCCAGAAGAACTCAATGAACGTGGATTGATTGCAATCAATTCGCCCAACGTTATGTACCCAGGCTTTGCCTTTAGCAATTCTGCAACCTCAATATCGAGAATCTCTCGAGGGATACGAAGCGCGGTTGTCATAGATCGGACTATTGACTGCGCTACCGACAGATTTAAATGTTATTCACAACCCACATTTCGATGAAGTGCTTTACAAGATTGAGCGCTAGAAACTGAAGCGATTAACCCTCTTGTAAGTCAGTAGGTGCGCCGTGTACATCAAGTACATCCCCACCTAATTTCGATCCCTCGCCACTGCGGTTAAGCGGTGTCTTTGGCTTGGCATCTTCCTTGTAGATAGCGGGAATTGAGCCCAGTAGACCCTTTTGGAAATCTTCAAATGCCTGCAGAACTTCGCGCTTTGTATTCATAACAAAGGGCCCCATCCATGCAACAGGCTCTTTAATTGGTGCTCCACCAAGAATAAATAGTTCTAGCTCTGGAGAACGTGCTTCCTGCTGATTTGCAGCGCGAACAACAATGGTGTCGCCATCTGCAAAGACTGCTAACTGTCCAGCTTGAACTGGGC
>Ga0208235_1000331_pt1 | contig 11661 bp, 11 predicted proteins | sample LakMenEpi22Oct12_FD_150727 | JGI IMG/M metagenome (GOLD analysis project Ga0208235, IMG submission 150727) | Freshwater microbial communities from Lake Mendota, WI - 22OCT2012 deep hole epilimnion (SPAdes) | ecosystem: Environmental > Aquatic > Freshwater > Lake > Epilimnion/Euphotic zone ... | reverse complement strand
AGATTGTTCCGGTTTCTTGGTACTATCCAAAACAAATTATTCTGCATTTGAACCTTTTACTGGTTACGATGGATATGATTTCACATATTGTCAACAATGGGGATTAACAATAAATGAAGAAGTAGTTGTAAGAACCATATCTGACCTAAGAAAAAATGCATATCCACCAATGGCAAATTATTTAGACGCAATCGTAAAAAATGACAACGAAGCATTGCAAGTGTATCTTGATGCGTGTCTTGCAGTAAAAGATAAATATACCAAATTGGAATCTTGAGTTTATGTATTACGGACCAAGAATTGTATCAAATGGATTGGTATTGTGTTTGGATGCTGCTAACAAAAACAGTTATCGTGGCACTGGTACCACTTGGACCGATTTAAGCGGTAATAGTAACAATGGCACATTAACTAATGGTCCTACATTTAACTCAACAAATATGGGTGTTATAGTATTTGATGGTACCAACGATTATGTTAGTTCTTTTCCTACACAAATATCAGGTGTGGGTTCAAAAACAATTTGTGCATTTATTTATCCCACAACTACTAGTAGAGCAGGTATATGTGGGATAAGAAATTCGTCAGATGGATGGGTGTTTACTATTAATAGAAATGCATCAGGAAATCTTACATATTTTCATACAACAGGAACTGCAGTGGAAGTATCTGCTGGAATATCAATAAATAATTGGGTTCAAGTTTGTGTAACATATTCAACCATTACATCCACTGTAATATTGTATAAAAATGGATATCAAGTGGGAAGTACTGCTACATCGGTAAGTACTATAGTAGGATCGTCATTCAAAGGTGTAATTGGAGATGAAGATGCAAGTATAACTACACCATTTAAAGGAAACATTTCAAATTTACAAATTTATAACAGAGATTTATCCGCAACAGAAGTATTACAAAATTTTAATGTAACTAGAACAAGATTTGGAGTATAAAAATTATGAGTGAAACAAATGTAACAATATATGAGGATAGGGAATTTATGATATTCAATGTAAGTGAATTGAATCTTGTAGATTTTACTAAAGTACATGAAACTTCAATTGACACTGTAAGAAAAAGTGTTGACGGCACCAAAACATTTTGTAAATGGGATGGTCCAATACCCGATTTCTTCAATGACATGACAACAAAAGAAGGACCATATACTTATACAGAAATATTAACTATATTAGCCACACCAGAATGGACAGATCCTAATCCACCATTTTGATATATTTATATAAAATATGCCACTAACCAGAATCACTTCACAGTTAATTAGTATACCATCCAATTATCCACTAACAGGATCATTAAATGGTACAGCTAGTTATGCAACAACTGCATCGTTTGCAATGAATGGTGGTTCTGGTGGCGGAGGTGGTTCAACTAGTTTAACTGGAATTACATTTCCATATGTAAGTGGAAGCAATACATATACATTATCACAAAGTGCGGTTGCGGCTAATGATTTATTATTGAGTGTAAATGGTGTAGTACAAACACCTACAACAGATTATACGGTGAGTGCGAGTAGTGTTACATTTACAGACAGTTATCCATCTGGTAGCAGTGTAAATGTAAGATATCTTGTTACCGCCACTTCTTCTAGCTTTGTAGATTTAGCTAATATAGTATTGACAGGCACAACCACAGGTGATGCTTATTATCCACAAGTTGCTGCATTGTTACATTTTGACGGTACAAATGGTAGCACCACTATAACAGACAATAGCAAAAATAATTTAGCAGTAACTTCGGTTAATGGCGCAGCAATTAGTACAGCACAAAGTAAATTCGGTGGTGCTAGTGTATTGTTTGACGGCACAAATGATTATGTTTCTATACCAGATAATGAAGACTTAGAACCAAGTACAAATAATTTGACTTGGGAGATGTGGATAAAAACTACAAGTAGTGTTCAATACGCTACTCTTTATTGTAGATCACCTTCTTCATTTGGCAGTGGTATGTGGTCGTTGATGATAAATCATGCATCAAGTACTACAGGTGATATTGCATTATATGTGGCTAACTATTCTACAGGAGCACCTCTGTTGTTAACAACAGGCGTAAGTATTAGAGACGACGTATGGCATCATATTGCTATAGTAAGAAATGGTAGTGCATGGATATGTTATGTTGATGGAACATCTCGTGCAACAGGTACTTATAGCGGTGGTATCGGTAATATTAGTGCAGTGACTATAATAGGTGCAGACGGATTTTATGGTAGATATTATAGTGGTTATATAGATGAATTTAGAATAACGAATGGGTATGCTAGGTATACTGGTGCTTTTACGCCACCTACCGCAGCATTTTCTAATACAGGTGGTGATGTAGGTAAAGCGTTGGTGGTAAATAGTACTGCTACAGGTGTTAGTATTGGTACCGCTGGTTTTAATTTAAATTCCAGCAATATTAATCGTATTATTAATGGTGCTATGACGATTGATCAAAGAAATGCTGGTGCTGCTCAAACAATAACTGCATCGGCTGCATTAGCTTATACTGCGGATAGATGGTATGCATATTGTACTGGGGCTAATGTTACTGGACAGAGAATTACTGGTTCTGCAAATAATCAATATGCTTATAGATTTACAGGTGCGGCTAGTGTTACTGCTATTGGGTTTGGGCAAAGAATAGAAGCGGCTAATAGTATTGATTTGGCAGGATCTACAGCGACACTTGGTGTTGATTTGGCTAATAGTTTATTGACTAGTGTAACTTGGACTGCTTATTATGCTACTACTAGTGATACATTTGGTACATTGGCTAGTCCTACACGAACACAAATATCGACGGGTACATTTACTGTAACTAGTACATTAAGTAGATATAGCGCACAAATATTTATTCCATCTGCGGCTACTACAGGTATTGAAATTGTATTTAGTGTTGGTGCTCAAACTTCTGGTACTTGGACAATAGATAATGTTCAATTAGAAGCAGGTCCATTAGCAACACCATTTGAACGACGAATGATCGGAACAGAATTGGTCAATTGTCAAAGATATTGTTATTCATTAACCACGGCAGTTGGAACAAATTATTTTCTCGCACCTGGTTCATTTGGAGGGACAACATTTGGATTTATTGGATTTAACTTACCACAGATTATGAGAACAATACCTATATTAAGTTCTGCAGTAACCGCTGGCAATTATCAAGTTTATATACCTAATGGCGGGACATATCAAACATTGACTTCTCTTGCTTTAAACGCCGTGTCAACAAATAATTTTATATTATTTCAGTTCGGAATTGCTGGTGGTGGGACGGCTGGACAAGTTTGTTATCTAAATGCTCCAAGCACCACAATACCTGTTATATTAACATCCGAATTATAAAATTTTATGGCAACCAAACCTTTTTTATCACAAATCGCAGTACCTGTTGGAACCACAACAGGTGATGTTTATTATCCACAAACCAGCTTATTGATGCATTTTAATGGTACAAATGGTAGCACTACTATGACAGATAGTAGCAAAAATAATTTTACAGTCACTGCTACAAATGGTGCTGCAATTAGTACTGTACAAAGTAAATTCGGTGGTAGTAGCGTATTTTTTGACGGTACAAATGATTATGTTTCAACAACTTATAATACGGCTTTATTTGATTGGTGGACTGTAGATTATACATTAGAAATGTGGGTCTATGCAATTTCATTTCCTGCCGCAACGGGAAGTGGCGGAAGTATCGGCAATTTGATTGGTAATATGAGTTTTAATAGCGACACAAATTATTGGAGTTTTGGTACAAATTCGAGCGGTAATGTAAAGTTTTATTATTATAACGGTTCTCCCCAATCTTTCACAAGCAATTTAACTCTTACTTTAAATACGTGGACACATTTAGCAATGGTAAAAAGTTCGGTTGGGGTAGATATATATGTAAATGGAGTAAAAAGTTCAACTACACATACTATAGTAGGAACCCCACAATCATCTACCGGTACAGCTTTTACTATAGGCGCTTATACTAATGGTTTTTATCAAGGTTATATAGATGAAGTAAGAATTACAAAAGGTATAGCTAGGTATACCAGTAATTTTACGCCATCTACCACGCAATTTTTAGATAGTACAGGTGATGCAAATAGTAATGTAGTGGTTAATAGTACTGCAACAGGATTTGCAATAGGAACAGGTGGTATAAATGGCGCACAATTAGCAAAAGCTTGGGTCAACTTTGATGGAATAGGTACTGTATCTATAAGAGATAGTTATAGTGTAAGCAGCATAACAGATTTAGGAACTGGTATTTATGATGTAAATTTTTCTTCAACTTTATCTACAATTCCCACTGTAGTAGCATCTACAAGTAATACAACAGTAAATACTAATTATGGTGTAAATGTAAATTCACATACAACTTCTAAAGTACAGATATTTTGCACAGAAAACGGAGTCACTACAGATAAAGGAGTAGTTTCTGTAATTGTATTTAGAAATTGAAATTAACTATATATAACTGTATGAATGAAAAACGAATAATATACCCAACGGAAAATGGTGGAGTTGCTATAATAATACCATCAATAAATGCAAAAAATGCAGATGAAACTTATGACGACTTTATCACAAGAATTGCTGCAAAAGATGTACCAGCAGCAACATCATATAAAATTGTGCCAGTAGATGATATACCAACAGATAGAACATTCAGAAACGCCTGGGAATATCCAACAGATACACTATAATATCATATGATAACAATAAATCTTGATAAAGCCAAAGAAATACAAAAAAATAGATGGAGAAACGCAAGAAAATCTATCTTAGAAAAATTAGATACAGAATTTATGCGTGCTGTTGAAAATGGTGATACAACCAAACAACAACAAATTGTAGCCAAAAAACAAGCTTTAAGAGATGTCACAACCACCGATTTATCCACCATAACCACTCCAGAAGAACTTAAAAATGTTTGGCCGGATATATTAAATTCATGATATTTAATATAGATGGCACTCAATCAATTAAAATATGACCAATTAGAAACTGGGTCAATTTACCCAATTACCGCTTCATATGCAATTAGTTCAAGCGCAGGAAGCGGTGGAGGTACATCTTTAATTACCGGCAGTACATACCCAATCACAAGTAGTTGGTCAAATAATTCAATTTCAAGCAGTTACAGTTTAAATTCAACCACTTCCAGTTATAGTAATACATCAACTAGTGCAAGTTATTCAAGAAATTCATCCACTGCTAGTTATTTAGATCCAATATCTCAAAGTTTAATACCATCTACCGGATCTACATATAGTTTAGGTTCACCAACCAATAAATGGAAGGATCTGTATGTTAGTACAGGCAGTATTTACATCGGAGAAACAGTATTAAGTACATCTGGGTCAACACTATTTGCGAATGAAAGTCCAATAGTAACATTAAATACTGCGTCTGGTCAAATTGAAATTATAGGTATTACTGCTAGTTTAAGTGCAAGTTATGCAACAAATGCTGGTTTATTTAATAATACATCATCTACCGTATTTGCAACTACAGGCAGTAATAATTTTAGCGGAAATCAAACAGTTCAAGGAAATATTACTGTAGTTGGTAGTTTGATTGCGCAACAATATGTTGTTAGTTCATCTGTCAGTTATTTTACATCTTCAAATTTTGACGGAAGCACTAAATTTGGTGATACCGATTCAGATACACATCAATTTACAGGATCACTTCGTTCACCTAATATTACAGGCAGTTTGTTGGGTACATCATCTTTTAGTAACAATTCTACTAGTGCAAGTTATAGTTTGACATCCAGTGTTGCTTTAAATGCATTGACATCAAGTTATATAAATGTAGCAACCAACGCAGTTAGCAGCAGTTATGCAGGTACCGCTAGTATTTCAATAAGTTCTTCATTTTCCACTACTTCTAGTTATAATTTAAATAGTATTAGCAGTAGTTATAGTTTGACCGCATCGTTTGCTGCAAATGCTGGTTCATCACTTACAACCGGATCAACATATCCAATTACATCTAGTTGGGCAAATAACGCAACATCCAGTAGTTATGCAAATGTTGCAGCAAGTGCTACATCTGCAACCAGTGCCAATACCGCAAACAGTGCAACAAGCGCATCTTATGCTTTAACCGCATCGTTTGCATTGAATGCTTCTGGTGGTGGAGGTGGTAGTGGAACTGTTACTGGTTCCGTAAACTATATTGCAAAATTTACATCGGGAAGTTCGGTTGGTAACAGTGTTATTTATGAAAGTGGAAGCAACATTGGTATTGGTACAACATCCCCAAACAGTAAATTAAACATCAATAGTAGCGGTTCACTTGTATCCGGTTCTGTTGTATTTAGTGTAGAGGGAACACAAGGATCTTTGTTTAGTGTAGATGATAATCTTAGTGGTTCTTTGATGAGTGTAAACGATGTCAGCGGTTTACCAATATTAGAAGTATTTAGTGATGATAGACTTGTAGTTGGAACATATAATTCAAATGCTTTAGTTGTTACAGGCAGTAGAGTTGGTATTGGTACAAATGTCCCAATTGCTAAATTACAAGTAAGTGGTAATATTAGTGGCAGCAGTTTTACATCTAGTGTGAGTAACGGCGTTGGATTTTTAGGTACATCATCATTTTCTGTTACATCTTCATATGCATTAAGTGCTTTAACCGCATCATTTGCATTGAATGCTTCTGGTGGTGGAGGTGGAAGCGGTACAGTTACTGGTTCAACCAATTATATATCTAAATTTACATCTGGTACTTCTGTAGGAAACAGTGTTATTTATGAAACTGGTAGTAATATTGGCATTGGCACTACGGTTCCAAATAGTAAATTAAATATCAATAGTAGTGGTTCGTTAGTTTCTGGATCGGTTGTATTTAGTGTAGAAGGTACACAAGGTTCATTGTTTAGTGTTGATGATAATTTGAGCGGGTCATTAATGAGCGTGAATGATGTTAGTGGTTTACCGATATTAGAAGTATTTAGTGATGATAGATTGGTGGTGGGTACATACAATTCAAATGCTTTGGTTGTTACTGGAAGCAGAGTTGGTATTGGTACAAATAATCCTATTGCTAAATTACAAGTTAACGGAAATATTAGTGGTAGCAGTTTTACTGGTAGTGTTTTTGGTACAAGTAGTTGGGCTAATAATGCATTGACTGCTTCATTTGCATCAAATGCAGGTTCGTCATTGACTACTGGCAGTACATATCCTATAACAAGTAGTTGGGCTAATAATTCTATTAGTAGTAGTTTTTCAACAACTTCTGCAACTGCGACTAGTGCAACATCTGCTACTTCAGCAACAAGTGCGTCATTTGCATCAACTGCGAGTTACAATCTAAATTCAATCAGTTCAAGTTTTGCTGCTACATCCAGTTATAATTTAAATAGTATTAGTAGTTCATATGCGTTGACGGCTTCGTATGCGCTTAACGCAGGTAGTGGTGGTACAACATCTAGTGTTATCGGCCAAACTTTTATAAGTGATGGAACTACTATAAATTATACATTAACTCAATCTGTTTCAAATACCGATCAAATATTAGTTGTTACAGATGGCGTTGTACAAATGAGAACAGGAAGTTATACGGTTAGTGGTTCAACATTATCACTCACAAATACAATTGAAAGTGGTTCACAGATTGACATTAGGTTTTTATCAGGAAACAGTATAACGAGTGTTGGTTTTGCAACTACAGCTAGTCATGCTCTTGGAATCAAAAGTGTAAATTATTCCGTTTCAAATGCAACAGCAATAAGTGTAAATACAACGACATGGACAACAATTGCGTCTACGTCAATTACTTCTTCTGGTAAACCTATATTTTTAAATGCTACTGGGGATGGTAATCCTGGTCAAATTGGGGGGTGGCATAGATTAAGATTATATAGAGATTCTACTGCTTTAGGAAAATATATTATTATGGAAAATGGAGGTGGTAATTCTAATAATTGTCCATTTGCTTTAACTCACATAGACGTTCCTGGAACAGGCAGTTTTGTTTATACAATTAAAGCACAACAGGGTTCAGGAGAATTTACATATGGAGAAGAAGGAAATGACCAAGCACCAAATTTAATCGCAATAGAATTGATTTAATATTTATTAAATATGCCAACCACAAAAATTAAACCATCTTTTATTACATCAGGATCGTTCACAGGTTCTTTATTAGGAACTGCTAGTTACGCTGCAACGTCTTCATACGCAATGAATGGTGGTTCTGGTGGTGGAACTACATTAACAACAGGTAGTAGTTATCCAATTACCAGTAGTTGGAGCAATAATGCTTTAACTGCTTCATATGCAATAAACGCAGTATCAATTATTACCGCTTCATTACAAACAGGTAGTATTGCTAGTCAAACAATTCTTTATAATGTTACTACATCACAAGATAATATCATTTCTGGATTAAATCTAACAGGAAATAAATGGGATGTTAGTGTCATAGAAGAATGGAATAGCGCATCTATTGTAGGAGGCGATACATATTATTCTAGTTGTAGTTTATTAATGCATTTTAGTGGCAGTGATGGAAGCACTACATTTATAGACAACAGTCCGGTTACAAAATCATTTACAGTTAATGGTAATTCACAAATAAGTACGGCTCAAAGTAAATTTGGAGGAACAAGTGCTTATTTTGATGGTACCGGCGATTATTTGAGCACAAACAGTTCAAATGATTTCGCATTTGGTACCGGAGATTTTACAGTTGAATGTTGGATTTATTCATCGGATGTGTCTAACCCAGCTCAACGAGGATTTTTACAAACATCCGATACAGCGGGTGGTTTAAAAACAAGTTATACAACTGGTATAACTATACTCCAAGGGTCAACCGTTAGTAGCGGTTTAAATGGCGGATTAGTTGCTAATGTTGCTGGAACATCAGTTGGTTCGTCAACGGCGGTAATAACAACAAATACTTGGTATCATATTGCTTTAGTAAGAAATTCAGGAACATCTACATTATATCTTAACGGAACATCAGTTGGTTCAGGAACAACCACAGGTAATTGTTCTGGAACTTATTTGTCTATTGGTGGATATTACAATACATCATATTTGTATCAAGGTTATTTAGATGAATTAAGAATAACAAAAGGAGTAGCTAGATATACCACTAATTTTACACCACAAACATCAGAGTTTGAAAATTATGGAAATTTAAATCAATTAATTACTAAATATATTGGATTGGTTGGTGGTATAAATGATAGTACTGTTGATTATGGTGTTGAAAAACTAAGCGATACATCATTAAAGATACGAAAGATGACTGCTAGTGGACAACCATTGAGTGGTTCTGGTGCATTAAGTGCTTCTGTAGACAGAGTGTATGTAAATGTATTAAATTATAAAGAAGTACAGACTACTGCGCAATCTGCTAGTTATGCTGTATCATCTAGTTATTTAATTAATGCTTCTGCTGGAGAATCATTTCATCCATTTTTGTTGGGGTAAATCAAAATTTAAAAATATATATACAATATGGCAACAACTTATAAAATATTAGGACAATCAAATCCTGCTTTAACATCCAGTACAGACTTATATACTGTACCAGCAGCAACATCCGCAGTATGTTCAACGCTAAATATTGCCAATTTAGCAGCCAGCAATGCTACATTCAGACTAGCTGTACTACCATCAGGTTCATCACTACAAGCTAAAAATTACTTGGCTTATGACACAGTTATACCAGCAAATGATAGTATCGCATTAACCATAGGTATGACGCTCGCACAATATGATAAAATACAAGTTTACGCTTCAACTATAAGCCAATCATTTAATCTATTCGGTACAGAAATAAGTTAATATGGATACTAAAACATTAAGCACATCAAGATACAACAGTACCAATACTAATTTAACTTTATATCTGGATTATTTAGTTGTAGCTGGGGGAGGTGGTGGCGGATCAGATAGAGCAGGAGGTGGTGGTGCGGGAGGATTCAGAACAGGATTATCATTTCCAATAATTATTGGTAACAGTTATACAGTTACCGTTGGTGCAGGGGGAGCAGGAGGTGGGTCATCCGGCGGAAATTCTGTTTTTTCTACTATTACTTCTACAGGAGGTGGTGGAGGTGCTTACGGTTTTAGTTCCACTGCAGGTACTGGTGGTTCTGGAGGTGGTGCTGGAACTAGTGCAGGAATGAATACATTTGGTTCTGCTGGCAATACACCATCAGTATCACCTTCACAAGGAAACAACGGTGGTAATGGTACAAATGCCGGTGATTCAAATAGAGGAAGTGGTGGTGGTGGTGGTGCAAGTGGTGCTGGAGGAACTCCTAACGGAGGAATCGGCAGTAGTTCATCAATAACAGGAACATCAACAACTTATGCTGGTGGTGGTGGTGGTGGTGATGCAACATGGGATCGTTCAGGTCCTGGAGCTGGCACGGGTGGAAGTGGTGGTGGTGGTAATGGAGGAGGAAAAACAGAAGGAAATAAAAATGGTAGTAACGGAACTACTAATACAGGTGGAGGTGGAGGTGGAGGTGGCGCCGTAAACGGAAGTAATTATGGCATTGGTGGTAATGGAGGTTCTGGAATAGTAGTTATATCGTATTTAAATACATATCCACCTATAAGAATTATTGACGCAGGATTGACATACGATCAACCAACTGTAGCAGGATATAGGGTATATAGATTTTTAGCAGGTACAGGAACTATAATATTTTAATTTTTAACAACAACAAAAAAATGGCACATTACGCTTTTTTAGATAAAAATAATACAGTAATAGATATTATCGTTGGTAAAGATGAAAATGAAGATGTCTATGATTGGGAACTTTTTTACACACACGAACGCAGATTAACATGTAAACGCACTAGTTACAATACAATAGGTGGCGTACATAAAAATGGAGGAATTTCTTTTCGTAAAAATTACGCTGGTTTAGGATTTACTTACGATCCAATTAGAGACGCTTTCATACCACCAAAACCATATCCAAGTTGGATATTAAACGAAGAAACTTGTATATGGGAAGCTCCTGTTCCATATCCAAATGACAATCAATTGTATAGTTGGGATGAAACTACAAAATCGTGGTTACTATCAACAAATTAATACTATATATTAAACAAACATATGGCATCAAATCTAAATTCAGAGTTTAATTATCGTTATCAAGTTATAGGCAGTACCCCTTGGGAAAAGTTAAAAACATTAAAAGGTTTTCTTGTGGGTAGAAAAAGAGCAGCTGTTTTGGAACAAGTTGCGGATTTAAAATATAAAGCTAAATTAGCAGAACTAAAACATTTGAAAGAATTACCAGCATTACCGCATGTAATATTGAATTTGGAAGCAGAAATTTTAGAATTGGAATCACATTTGGATGACCAAAAACATGCATTTGAATTAAACCGTCAAGAAATAAAGATATTGGAAAAACTAATAGCTGAGTTATATACAATAGTTGAACCCACCAGAATTCCTGGTTATACAGACGACCAAATGTTTGAAGCAAATGCAAACAATGAATTTACAGTAACAATTGGTCGGGAAATTCAAGCAGAAATTATTGCAAATGGTAGACCATCCCCAGCCAAATTACTAAACGCAATGAGCAATCCACAAACACTGGAATCATTAAAGTTAGTAGGATTAGTACCAAAAGAAACAATGTTGTTGGA
>Ga0208235_1000330_pt1 | contig 11662 bp, 11 predicted proteins | sample LakMenEpi22Oct12_FD_150727 | JGI IMG/M metagenome (GOLD analysis project Ga0208235, IMG submission 150727) | Freshwater microbial communities from Lake Mendota, WI - 22OCT2012 deep hole epilimnion (SPAdes) | ecosystem: Environmental > Aquatic > Freshwater > Lake > Epilimnion/Euphotic zone ... | reverse complement strand
AACCGCCTTTATTGCAATTGCAGTTGGATTGAAGCGATGACAATCCAAACTATGACAACACTGTGGGTAGCAACTATTGGAACAAGCGTGATTGCTTTTCTTCTTAAATACTCTGGACATTCAGTTCCAGAACGTTGGCTTTCTCATCCAAAAATTCAGAAGATTAACGCGCTGATCCCAATCGCACTTTTAAGCGCGCTAGTAGCGGTGCAGAGTTTTTCGGAAAAATCCCAACTGATGATTGATCAACGTTTAGTTGGTTTATCAGCTGCAATCATCGCGCTGATTTTGAAAGCGCCATTTCCAGTAGTTGTGCTTTCCGCAGCGCTTTCATCAGCTGCGGTCTATAACTGGCTTTAGATAATTCCCAAAGCTTGAAGCTTGGCCTTTAGATCATTATCTGAGGGCTCAGTTAAGTGAGTGCCATCAGAGAAAACAATGACGGGAATCGACTTCGCTCCACCATTGATTTCGATTACCTTATCAGCAGCGGTCACATCTGCGTCGGTATCAATTTTTGTGTATTCAACATTGAGCTCTTTTAGTAGACGCTCTGATCGACGGCAATCTCCGCACCAATCGGCACCATACATAGTGATTTGATCTTTAGACATTGATTGCTCCTTACATGAATTTATCGAGGCCATGGGTTAGGCCTGGTGTATTAACAATTTTGCGTACGCCAAGAATAACTCCTGGCATAAATCCTGCACGATCAATTGAATCATGACGAATAGTTAAGGTCTCCCCTAGTCCGCCAAACAAAACCTCTTGGTGGGCTACTAATCCACGTGCGCGAACAGAATGCACTGGAATGCCTCCAACTAATGCACCTCGTGCGCCATCTAGCGCTGTTGTTGTTGCATCTGGCATCGCACCAAGCCCAGCAGCATTGCGTGCCGCGCTCATTAATTCAGCGGTACGTGCCGCAGTTCCGGACGGTGCATCAACCTTTGCAGGGTGATGTAGTTCAATAATTTCTGCAGATTCGAAGTAACGGGCTGCTTTTTCTGCAAACTCCATCATCAATACCGCACCAATTGCAAAGTTTGGCGCGATAAGAACACCGACTGCAGGATTTTGAGCTAACCACCCTTTAACCGTTGCAAGCTTGGCATCGTCAAATCCAGTTGTACCAACAACTACGTTGATTCCGTTGTTAATAAGGAATTCAAGGTTGCTCATCACGCTATCTGGCGTAGTGAAATCCACAACAACGTGGGCTGCAGAACCTTTGAGTTGATCGAGTGAATCTCCTAAATCAAGTGCTGCAACGAGTGCTAAACCATCAGTAGCTTCGACAGCCTTAACTACTTCAGAGCCCATTCGACCACGAGCACCTAAGACGGCAACATTGATCATTTGCTTAACACCTTCTCAAACTTTGACTCTGATTTGAATGGACCAACGAGCGCTAGCGTAGGCGTTTTTGTAAGAAACGCGCTAGCAATTTCCTTAATGTCTGTGGCATTTACGCGTGAGATCGCCTTAAGAATCTCATCAAAGTCCATGACATGTCCGTAGACAATCTCATTCTTACCGATCCGGCTCATACGGGAACCAGAGTCCTCTTGGCTCAGAACTAACGAGCCACGCACTGCGCCCTTAGCTCGCTCGATTTCTTCATGTGACATTCCATGATCTGCAACATCTGCTAAGACTTCGCGAATGATTTCGACAACTTCGATCGCCTTTGATGGATTACACCCTGCGTAAAAACCAATTTGTCCACTGCCCGCAAATTGCTGCGCATATGCATAGACCGAGTAGGCAAGACCACGCTTTTCACGAATCTCTTGGAACAATCGTGATGACATTCCCCCGCCTAATGCTGACGCCAAAATTCCCATCGCAAAGCGACGATCATCATGGCGAGCAACGCCTTCCATGCCATAAAACATGTGTGCTTGCTCAGTTGGACGAGAAATCAGACCGACAGAGCGTTGCGGACTCTTTCGCACGGCAGTATTTGGTCGAATAACTGGCGCGCCTTTTACATCCAGAAAGCCATCTTGAGAAAGTGCAGCTTCAACCATTGCAACAACTTTTTTGTGCTTGATGTTTCCAGCAACTGCTACAACTAAATCCTGGGGCAAATAGCGCTTCTTGTAGTAATTAAAGACGGCATTGCGGGACATGTTATTGATTGAATCAATGGTGCCAAGTATGGGACGGCCCAATGGCGTATCGCCGTAATAGGTTTCGGCATATAGGTCATGCACTAAATCACTAGGATCATCATCCCGCATGGCAATTTCTTCAAGAACAACCTTGCGTTCTGCATCTACATCGAGAGCTGTAACAACTGATGATGTGATCAAATCAGACACAACATCAATTGCCATGGGCAGATCGGTATCGATTACACGTGCGTAAAAGCAGGTGTACTCCTTGCTTGTGAAAGCGTTCATCTCGCCACCAACTGATTCGATGGAAGAAGAAATCTCTAAAGCATTTCGCCGTTTGGTTCCTTTAAATAGTAAATGCTCTAGAAAGTGAGAAGCCCCAGCAACTGCCGGGGTTTCATCACGAGAACCAACATTTACCCAGATACCAATCGCGGCGCTGCGTACCGAAGGAACTTCTTCAGTAACGATACGCAGACCGCTAGGTAAAACTGAACGACGAACGCTCATTTATTCAGCTGAACCAGTAGTTCCATCTTCAAGTACAGGAACCAAAGAAAGCTTGCCCTTTGGATCGATCTCGCCGATTTCTACTTGGATCTTGTCGCCAACCTTCATAACTTCTTCCAGGTTTTCAATGCGCTTTCCACCATGCATCTTGCGAATCTGAGATACATGGAGCAAGCCATCTTTACCTGGCATCAATGAGATGAATGCACCAAATGCAGCAAGCTTCACAACGGTACCTAGGTAACGCTCGCCAACCTCTGGCATCTGTGGGTTTGCAATTGCATTGATTTGTGCGCGTGCAGCTTCAGCTGATGGACCATCGGTTGCACCGATGTAAATAGTTCCATCATCTTCGATAGAAATATCTGCGCCTGTTTCATCTTGGATCTGGTTAATAATCTTGCCCTTAGGCCCGATTACTGCACCGATCTGATCCACTGGAATCTTTACAGAGATGATTCGAGGAGCGTATTGGCTCATCTCATCTGGAGCATCAATTGCTTCGTTCATGACATCAAGAATCGCAAGACGCGCTTCCTTAGCCTGCAAAAGTGCACCAGCAAGAACTGATGCTGGAATTCCATCAAGCTTGGTATCTAGCTGCAAAGCTGTAACGAAATCTTTAGTTCCGGCGACCTTAAAGTCCATGTCTCCGAATGCATCTTCTGCACCCAAGATATCCGTCAAAGCAACGTATTCAACCTTGCCATCGACATCATCTGAAATAAGACCCATTGCAATACCTGCAACTGGAGCACGTAGTGGAACACCTGCGTTAAATAGTGCAAGTGTTGATGCACATACAGAACCCATTGATGTTGAACCATTTGATCCAAGAGCTTCAGAAACCTGACGGATTGCGTAAGGGAACTCTTCGCGACTTGGAAGTACTGGAATCAGTGCACGTTCTGCAAGTGCACCGTGGCCGATTTCGCGACGCTTTGGAGTACCTACACGACCAACTTCACCAGTTGAATATGGTGGGAAGTTGTAGTTGTGCATGTAACGCTTGTGATTTTCTGGATTCAAGGTATCGAGCTGTTGCTCCATCTTGAGCATGTTAAGCGTTGTGATTCCAAGAATCTGTGTCTCGCCACGCTCGAAGATCGCTGAACCATGTACGCGAGGAATAACTTCCACCTCTGCAGAAAGCGCACGAATATCGCGAAGACCGCGACCATCGATACGAATCTTGTCACGCAATACGCGCTGGCGAACAAGCTTCTTTGTTAATGAACGAAACGCGGCAGGAACTTCCTTTTCGCGTCCTTCAAATTGCGCACTGACTGATTCCTTTACAGAATCTGAGATCTCATCGATCTTTGTCTCACGCTCTTGCTTACCAACAATTGTTAGCGCCTTAGCAAGATCATCCTTGGCAGCTTTTTCAACCGCTGCGAAAACATCATCCTGGTAATCCAAGAACACTGGGAATTCTGCAGTTGGCTTTGCAGCAACCTTGGCAAGCTTTGCTTGTGCATCGCAGAGAATCTTGATGAATGGCTTTGCAGCATCTAGACCTTGTGCAACAACTTCTTCAGTAGGAGTTGGTGCGCCACCCTTGATGAGTTCAATAGTGCGCTCTGTAGCTTCTGCTTCAACCATCATGATTGCAACATCGTCCTTAGTAACACGTCCTGCAACAACCATGTCAAAGACTGCGTTAGCAACCTGTGAGTGGTTAGGGAATGCAACCCACTGACCATCAATCAAAGCAACGCGCACGCCACCGATTGGACCAGAGAATGGAAGACCTGCAAGTTGTGTAGACATTGATGCTGCGTTGATCGCAATAACGTCATACATGTGATCTGGATCGAGTGCCATTACAGTCACAACGATCTGAACTTCATTACGAAGTCCCTTAACAAATGATGGACGTAGCGGACGGTCGATCAAACGACAGGTAAGAATTGCATCCTCTGATGGACGACCTTCACGACGGAAGAATGATCCTGGGATACGACCAACTGCATACATCTTTTCTTCAACATCAACTGTTAAAGGAAAGAAATCAAATTGATCCTTAGGTGTCTTTGATGCAGTTGTTGCTGAGAAGATCATTGTTTGATCATCTAAGTAAACTGCTGCAGCTCCTGCTGCCTGGCGCGCTAGGCGTCCTGTTTCAAAACGAATCTCTCGTTTTCCGAACTTTCCGTTATCAATAATTGCAACGGCTGACTGAACCTCTTGACCCTCCATGGGTCCTCCTCTTTGTAGATTGAAAACACAACAGAATTGTTGAGTTTTTTAATCTGCTCAAGACGCAAGAGTCTTCGATCGAAGTTCACGCGCAAGTGTTACTCGCGCGGAAACCACTACCGAGGACCATCGCTCTGCGGCAGATTGGTTTTACTTAATTAGCGGCGAATACCGAGCTTCTCGATAATTGCGCGGTAACGGTTGATATCTGTCTTCGCTAGGTATTGAAGGATGCGACGACGACGACCAACTAACAACAAAAGACCACGACGGTTGTGGTGATCATGTGGGTTAGCCTTCAAGTGATCAGTGATCTGATCAATTCTCTTTGAAAGTAGCGCTACCTGAGCTTCAGGTGATCCAGTGTCAGTAGGAGTAGAACCGTACTGAGCAATGATTTCTTTCTTTACTTCTGGTGTTAATGCCATTTCTTGTTCTCCTTATGTACTGAGCACGAGGGCTTCTCGGTTTGACTCACGAGAAACTCGCTAACTCGATTGAAGGGCAAGGGTAACAGTCAGGCTCGATATCTATGAAATCGAGGTAAATCCCCCGCTTAAAGCTCGGTTAATCGACGGGCCTCTAGACAATCCTTAGCCATCTGTTCCAGCAGTGGTTCAAGGCCATCAAATTTCAAGGTGTCACGTAGTCGCCAGCCAAATTCGATAGTTGCTGGCTTTGTATACAGATCTAAATCAACTTGATCCAATGCATAGGCTTCAACTTGTCGACCGCGCACACCTTCAAACGTTGGGTTTGTCCCAATCGAAATTGCAGCAGGCCAGCGATCGATTCCGACAGTAAGCCAACCGGCGTAAACACCATCTGCTGGAATAGTTTGCCCATCAATGTTTCCAAGGTTTGCAGTTGGATATCCGATTTCACGGCCACGTTTTTCGCCGTGCACAACAATGCCATCTAGACGGTGCGGACGAGTCAACATTTCTCTAGCACTTTCAACATTGCCTTCAACAATTGCTTTTCGAATTCGAGTCGATGAAATGTTTTCATCGTTATCAGCCTGCAAATCTAAAACAACAGTTTCAAACTCTGGGTGCTTGGCTAAAGAATCCACATTTCCAGCGGCCTTAAAGCCATAAGTGAAGTTTGATCCAACTATCACCGTGGATGCTTTCAATTGATCGACCAGAACTTTGGTCACAAAATCTTCGGGAGACATTGCCGCAAATTCTTTGGTGAATTTAATGACCGCGACCTGATCCGCATTATGAATCTTAAGGAGCTCAATTTTGTCGCTCAAAATTGTCAAAAGGCTTGGCGCTCTTTCAGGTGCAAAGATTGAAACCGGATGTGGATCAAAAGTTAGCGCAACGATTTTCTCATCGCCGGCAAGGGCTTTGGCACGGTTGAGAATTTGTTGGTGTCCCTTATGGACTCCATCAAAGTTTCCAATAACAACGATGCTCATATGCTTATCATCTCAGATTCTCTGAACACGCGAGTCAATTCGCTGCCGCGAATACTGCAATCGGTTTAGCTTTGCCATCCACATTGCTCAGCAAAGCAATTAACTCATTAGAACTTGAAATGCCGGCATGGATCCCCTCTGCCGAATTGGGAGCAAGCGTTCTACCAAATGAAAGCTCTAGTTTTTCATCTAACGAGATATCTCGGACAGGAAAAGTAGCTCGCGCAACATCCGATAAATCCAAAGTAGAAAATTCACCTGCCTTTAGAGCGGCAAGAGAAACTGAGCCAGCTAGACCAAATCCAGCAACGCGTGTACGCCGCAGTGCCGACAAGTGCCCACCAACCTTTAGCGCATCACCGCAATCTCTGGCGATCGAGCGAATATATGTTCCGGCAGAGCAAGTAACTTCAATATCAATCTCTACCTTGGTGCCGCTGTGTCGAATAGCCAAAACATCTAATTGCGAAATTGTTACTTCACGGGAAGCTAGGACTACAACTTCGCCAGCACGAACTCGATCATAAGCACGCTCGCCATCTACCTTTACTGCAGAAACCGAACTTGGTCGCTGCATGAAAGTTCCACGCATGGTGTTTAGCTCTGCATAAATCTGATCATCGGTAATCTTAGATGCATCAGCGGTTGCAATTACTTCACCCTCAAAATCATCAGTAATTGTTGAAGCACCTAAAACTATTGTTGCTTGGTAACTCTTGTCGCCATCGGTGATGTACTGCAAAAGCCGGGTACCGTTGTTAAAGCCCAGAACTAAAACGCCGGTAGCCATTGGATCAAGGGTTCCCGCGTGGCCAACTTTTCGAGTATTTAAAGCTCTTCGTGCAATTGCTACAACATCATGGCTTGTCATGCCTGGTTCTTTATCTACAACCAAAAACCCGTGCTCGTAGACTGTCTGGGTCACAATTAATCTTCAATAACACGTGGAGCTTTGTAAGGATCTTCTCCCCCTGCATATTGCGCATTCTTACGAAGTGCAGCAACTTGAGCGTCTTGCTCGTGTACTTTTTCAAGTAAGGAATCTAGAGCTTTGGCACTCTCTGGCAATCCATCTTCAAAGAATTCAATGCTCGGTGTAATGCGAAGGCCAAGCTCACGGCCAAGGGCTGATCTAATTGCACCCTTAGCGCTCTCGAGAGCCGCTGCAGTTGCAGCGCGCTCATCGAGATCACCAAGAACGGTATAAAAGATTGAAGCTTGTTGTAGATCGCCAGTAACACGCGCATCAGTGACAGTTACAAAACCCAGACGTGGATCTTTTATCTTTGTCTCAAGCAAGTTTGCAACTACCACTTTGATGCGGTCGGCAACCTTAAGTGTGCGGTGTGATTGACCCATTTCTTATGCTCGCTTTTTCTCGCGCATCTCGAAACACTGAACGATATCGCCAGGTGCGATCTCCTTCATGTTTCCAAGGCCAATACCGCACTCAAATCCTTCACGGACTTCGGTGGCATCATCCTTAAAGCGCTTGAGTGAATCAATAGTGAGGTTATCAACCAAGACCGCGCCATCACGCAGAATTCTGGCCTTAGCGTTACGACGGATAATTCCATCCTTAACGACAGATCCAGCGATGTTTCCAGCCTTAGAAGATTTGAAGATTTCGCGAACTTCGGCAGAACCGATAATTGCTTCTTCGTACTCTGGCTTGAGCAAGCCCTTGAGAGACATTTCGATCTCTTCAATTGCATTGTAGATAACTGAGTAGAAGCGAACTTCAACGCCTTCTTGATCAGCAAAAATTGCAGTTTGTGGCTCAGGCTTAACGTTAAAGCCGATCACAACTGCAGTTGATGCAGATGCCAAAGTGATGTCGCTCTTGGTAATCGCACCTACGCCGCGGTGAATAACGCGAAGATCTACTTCTGCGCCAACATCCAACTGCATTAATGCATCTTCTAGAGCTTCTACAGATCCACTTACGTCACCCTTAAGAATAAGGTTGAGTGTAGAAATCTTGGATTGCTCCATGAAGTCTTCGAGTGAAACCTTCTTGCGAGCCTTAGCAAGTTGAGCATTTCGCTCTGCTGCCTGACGCTTTTCAGCAATCTGACGGGCGGTGCGGTCTTCATCTGCAACAAGGAAGGTGTCGCCTGCACTTGGAACAGATGTGAAACCTAGAACCTGAACTGGACGAGATGGTCCAGCAGTTTCGACATTGTCACCATTCTCATCCAACATCGCACGAACACGACCAAATGCGCTACCAGCAACAATTGCATCACCGATTTTTAGTGTTCCACGTTGTACAAGAACTGTTGCAACTGGTCCACGTCCTCGATCGAGGTGAGCTTCAATAGCAACACCACGAGCATCATCTTCTGCGATAGCACGTAGATCGATTGCAGCATCTGCTGTAAGAAGGATTGAATCGATCAATTGATCAATACCAATTCCAGACTTTGCCGATACATTTACAAATATTGTCTCGCCGCCGTACTCTTCAGCGATCAAGTTGTATTCGGTTAATTGCTGGCGAACCTTGTCTGGGTTTGCGCCTTCTTTATCAACCTTGTTAACAGCTACAACAATTGGAACATCTGCAGCCTGTGCGTGGTTAAGCGCTTCAATTGTCTGAGGCATGATTCCATCATCGGCTGCTACTACTAGAACCGCAATATCAGTTACCTTGGCACCACGAGCACGCATCGCTGTAAAGGCTTCGTGACCTGGTGTATCGATAAATGTAATTGCGCGGTTAACGCCATCATGATCATGGTGAATTTGGTATGCACCAATGTGCTGGGTGATTCCGCCAGCTTCACCCTTCATAACCTCTGACTTACGAATCGCATCAAGCAACGATGTCTTACCGTGATCGACGTGACCCATAACAGTTACAACAGGTGGACGCGCCACCAATGATTCTGGATCAAGATCAGAAATCTCACCTGCAAGATCGATATCAAAGTCTTGAAGTAGTTCGCGGTCTTCATCTTCAGGGCTAACAATTTGAATGTCATAACCCAGTTGAACACCAAGAATTTCAAAGGTATCTGCATCAACTGATTGTGTTGCCGTTACCATTTCACCTAAGTGGAATAGCGCTGCAACTAATGCTGCTGGATCTGCGCCAATCTTGTCTGCAAAGTCTGCTAACGAAGCTCCGCGACGCATGCGAATTGGAGTCTTTCCATCACCGTGCGGAACAACTGCGCCACCAAGTTGTGGTGCCTGCATATTGTCGAATTCATCGCGTAATGCCTTACGTGACTTTTGTTTACGTCCTGACTTCTTACTTGCATTCTTTCCAAATGCACCGCCTGCGCCACCGCGTTGAGGTGGGCGACCGCCACCAGGACGTTGTGGACCACCACTTGGTGCTCCAGCTCCTGGTGTATTTGATTTATATGGAGAAGATGATGGAGCCGAACTTCCTGGACGTGGCGCAAAACCTGGAGCACCAGATGCAGGACGAGGTGCACCTGGACGTGCAGCAAAACCTGGACGCACAGAACCTGGACGTGATCCCGCCATTCCTGGACGAGGTGCACCAGTTCCTTGTGAACCAGCTGGACGCTGTGGTGGACGCGGAACTACGCCACCAGTTGAAAATGGATTGTTACCTGGACGTGGTGGACGCGGAACTGCGCCACCAGTTGAAAATGGATTGTTACCTGGACGTGGTGCCGGCGCGGATGGCTTTGTTGTTGAAGTAGTTGCAGCAGGTGGTGTTACACCATTTTCTGCAGCGCGCTCAGCGGCTTCATGCTTGGCCGCTTCTTCCTTGTTTGCAATCGCCTTTGCTTGCTCAAGTTTGAGCGCTTCAATATCTACGCCGAGCTCTGCTGCAAGTTCTGCGGCTTGTTCAGCGCTGACTTCGCCCTTTGGCTTTGCTGCAGCTTTCTTAGCCGCCGCCTTTTTGACAGGCTTTTTTTCCTCGACCGGTTTTGCATCGGGATACATTTCGATCAGCTTGCGCACAACTGGCGCTTCTACTGTTGATGATGCGGAGCGAACAAACTCGCCCATTTCTTGGAGTTTTGCAAGAACAACCTTGCTCTCCATACCGAGTTGTTTTGCCAACTCATGTACGCGGACCTTTGACACATTTCTCCTGTCTTGGCCCGCATTTCTCAAATGCAAGCCTTAGTTGAACGACCTCATAGTTCTAACGAGCTCATTTGAGTTTCATATCTTTCATATCCATTCGTTTGATAGTTAGTACTGCTGAAGAAATTTCAGAAGTTCTGATACATCGACCGCTTCCTCTTGCTTGAAGGCAAAACGAAAAGCGTTCCGAGCTATCGCAACTTCTGCACACTTCTTGTGGAGCCAAGCGCCTCGACCTGCTGCGCCACCCTTGAAATCAGGAATAACTTTTCCATCAACCAAGACCACACGAATTAATGCCGAAGGATTTTCCCTTTTTCGGCAGCTTATGCAGCTACGAACAGGAAGGGAGGAATCCAACTGGCTCATGGTATCCAATCCTTCCTTACTTATCATAATGCTGAGTCTGTAGGCGTGCTTTCAACAGTGTCTGGATGGATATCAATGCGCCAACCAGTAAGCCGCGCAGCCAGGCGAGCGTTTTGGCCATCTTTACCGATAGCCAAGGAAAGTTGGTAATCCGGAACTGTCACCTTTGCACTTCGTGATGCAAGATCTGTTATCTCAACCTTGCTGACCTTTGCAGGTGCAAGTGCTGCAGCGACAAACTCTGCTGGATCTTCAGACCAATCTACGATATCTATTTTCTCGCCATGAAGTTCATCCATAACTGCGCGTGCACGTGATCCCATTGGCCCGATCAGAGAACCTTTAGGGCTTACTCCTGCGCGATGACTTTTTACTGCAAGCTTTGTGCGGTGTCCTGCTTCTCTGGCAACTGCCATGATCTCAACTATTCGATCATTGATTTCGGGAACTTCAAAAGCAAAGAGTTGTTTAACTAATGCAGGGTGTGAACGAGACAACATAATCTCTGGTCCCTTTAATCCTTGCTTTACTTCAACCACAAAGCATTTAATGCGATCACCATGATTGTAAATTTCACCTGGAACTTGTTCTTGCGGTGGAATTCGCCCTTCAACACGTCCCAAATTGACGTTAATCATTTTTGGATCGCGACCTTGCTGGACTACACCAGAAATCACATCGCCGACTGTAGTTGTGAACTCTCCAACGATTTCAGCATCATTGGTTTCGCGCATTTTCAACTTAATGATTTGGCGAGCTGTCGATGTAGCCATTCTGGAAAAACCATCCGGTGAATCAACTTCTTCACCTGTACGAGTTCCGTCCTCGCCAAAAATAGGAACAAGGATTGAAATTTCACCAGTCTCGCGATCTAGGTGGGCTCTAGCATGTCGTTTAGCAGTGTCTGTTTGGTTGTAGGCACCCAATACTGCAACTTCGATGGCATAGA
>Ga0208235_1000319_pt1 | contig 11851 bp, 18 predicted proteins | sample LakMenEpi22Oct12_FD_150727 | JGI IMG/M metagenome (GOLD analysis project Ga0208235, IMG submission 150727) | Freshwater microbial communities from Lake Mendota, WI - 22OCT2012 deep hole epilimnion (SPAdes) | ecosystem: Environmental > Aquatic > Freshwater > Lake > Epilimnion/Euphotic zone ... | reverse complement strand
GCACAGGCGGCATAGCCGACGCAACAGGCTCAGACATAAGTACAAGCGGTAAAAAGACGCCCAAGCTTAAGCCTGGGACGCCTATTACCCTAGCACACCGTAAGCGGCCGCGCCGCGCTCACACGCTCGGCGGCTTACCCGGCCTACCGCTGGTCCGTGGCGTCGATCCAGGCGGCTTGGCCTCCTCGCGCCAGCCGTGGGGCGGTTCCGGCATCCACGCCGCCAACTGCACGAGGAACGCCGTCAGTCGCTCCTCGTCCTGCTTGGCCTTGCGCAGCGCCTTGCTCACATTGCGTCCCATGAGTCTCGCCCCCGTGGGCGTAGCGCCGCTCACTTCCACAGCTCCTCCGCCTCCTGCCGCAGACGCTCCAGCTCCTCGACGCTCCGCTCAGTGGGCTCAGCGAGCCTCGCGCGTATAGTTCCCGTATCTGTCCCATCAGGGCCACTTCGCTTGCGCTGCAACGGTTTTGCAATGGGACACCCTTCCTCTTTTTCAGGAAGTGTCCCATCTGTCGTACCAGCACCGCTCACGTTTTCCACAACCACACCCTCACCTGTGGAAAACTCCTCGTCGCTAATGGGACACACCCCCTCGTTTTCACCCCCCTGTCTCATTGCAGAATCCGTTCCAGCACAAGGGTTTTGCCCTATGGGACACGTTCTACCTACTTCTACGCGCGAGGAACTTAAAACCGCCTGGTAATGGTGGAGCGCCTTACCCCCCTTCTCAGCCTGAGTCTTATCCGTGACACGAATGAGACCGCGCTTCTCCAAGCGCTGCAGCGCCTTCCTGATCGCTGTGACCCTGCCGCCCACGATCGGATCGGCGTTCAGCTCTGCCCTGGTACGCGCCTCGGGGTAGATCACGCGCAACCGCGCCAGCACGCGGTCGGTGATGGCGCTGGGGCCTGTCTCCACTGGATCGACCTCTGGCACGTAGTCGCTGAGGGTGAAGGTCAGGTCGTCTTCCAGCTTCAGCAGCAGCCCTGTGCCCCCACGACCGCTCCGCGACTTCTCGATGGCTATGAGACGCGCATTTGCCCCCACGGCCTCTTGCTGGCGCTCTGAGGGCCGTTTCAGCGCCCACACCTCATCCACGGCATCCCTAATTGCCGAAGTACCCCTAAAGCCGCCCTGCTTATTCGCGTGATGAATAATTACGATGGTTGCTGCCGGAAACAACACACCATTATTTCGCGTAAGCCAATACAACGGCGTAGCAAAATCACTCTTGTTCTCATCGAACGCCTTACCACCACTACACCCAATAAGCGAATCAATAACCACAAGGCTCGGACGTAGCTCCTCCATAAGGCTTATGAACTGGGCGTAGCGCTGGAGCGCCCAGTCGGTGCGGATCGTGACCGGCGCATGAGCGGGCATCTCGACCTCCTGGAGCTGCTCTTGGAGCTGCACCAGCGGCTGGTCGCCGTTCAGCAGCAGTACAGGCCCCTGCTGGACCGGCACATGCTTCCCGCGAACGACGAACGGCAGCCCCATCGCCACATGCTTCGCCAGCGTCCACGCCGACATCGACTTACCATCCCCACCAGCCCCATAGATGAGTACAACAGACGGACTAGGCAGCAGATCAGGAATGAGGTACTTACGCTCAAACTCCTGCTCCATAAGTTGTGCGATCGACATGGTGTCTGTCTGACCCTCGTACTGGATCTGATCAACCAGCAACCGCTCCAACGCCTCCTTATCCCTATACCCCGACTCCACCGCCAGAGCGTGCATCTTGTAATTCAGCTCTGCCGGATTATCAATCTGCAGCACCTCCTTAGCTCGCCTAATTACTTCGGCGAAGTCGAGTACGACATGGCGGTAAGCCTGAGCCTGTGTGCTCTCGACCTCCTCAAGCGTTGCCCTGCTGGAGTCCTGAAATCGCAACCTCCCTGGGTCGTACTCGTCCGCCAGCTTCACCAAGCTGCCCAGTCCCAGGTTCCCCGGCTTCCCGACCCGCTCCACAAGGCGCGGCCACTTCTCCTCACACGGGTTCCCCTTCGTCCAGTCGTCTTCAAACGCCGGATCCTGCTCGCTCCATGCCGTCCACAGAGCCAAGCCCATCTCAGTGGGCAGCGCCTCAGCCACCATCGCGCCGATCTGCCACCACTGATCCTCACTCCCCCTGCCCAGGTGGGGCATGACCTGCAGGCAGTCGTGAACGATCTCTGCAACCTCATCGCTGGTCCGACCCGAGAAGTCCAGGCCGCGGCGATTCTTCACCAGGCCCTGCACCGGCGCATCCGCCTGCTTCCGCGCCCGCATCTCAGCGAGTAGCCACTCCGGCGCATCGGGAATCGCGTCAAAGCTCCCCGAAACAAGCTTGTAGTGCCCCGGCTTGGCCTTACCGTCCCTCGACCCCGGATAAGCACCGGCGATTACGCCCTGCATCCCCCACAAGATTTCGTAGCCGCTGTTGCCCTGGCTGAGCGTCATGCCGCGCACTAAGGCGCGTTGGTCGGCTGGCACGCGAAAAACGAACTTGGCCGCATTCGGCTTTGTGCTGCGGACTTGCGGAGCATCGGCAATGGACTCGCCCCACTTCTTAAGCAGCGCAGCAAGATTCGCATCAACATCCAGAATTACGATGCCGTCGCTGCGGATGCCGGTGAACAGGCCCACGGCCTGGAACGTCTCGGGCTTCTGCTCCAGCAGCAACGCCACATCCTCCGGGTTGAACCGGCGGTGGTGGGACGCCTCATGTGGCGCCTTCCCTTGGCTCTCCGATTCGTGCTTCCCGAACTTGACCCCTTTGGCGTAGATGGGGGCGTAAGCGGGGCCTACAGGCAGTGTTCGCACGAAGCGAATCAGCCCTTGGTGCGTGTTCATGCGCTACAATCCTATGCGTGAAGAGGCATCGCGCCCCTCAACAGCCCAGCTGTGAGGGGCGTTTTTCACTGTAAGCCCTTGGCCTTGAAAGCGCAACGATGTACTACGCCATCGGTTGCCAGCCGTGCTACGCTGCGTGAGCACTCGGCACCGCCCCTCCGGGCACCGCCTCCTGCATCCACACCCCACAACCTCTTATGGGACTCCTTTCCAAGACCGCCCAAGCCGCCGTCGCTGGCGGTGGCGCCTACCTGAACCCCGGCAAGATCGCCGCGGGCTCGGCCGTCCGCTTCTGCCTGCTCAGCGAAGAGCCGCTTGAGTTCTACGAGTGCTGGGGCGAAGGCTCTGACGGCAAGGCCAAACCCTTCCGCTTCGACTCCGAGCCCAGCCCCGACGACATCGCGCTGGCCATGGGCGACTTCAAGCGCCGCATGAACCGCGAGGGCAACGGCTTTGAGGCTGTCAAGTTCTGTCTCGCCATCCCCTGCTACAACTTTGAGGCAGCTCAGGTGCAAGTCCTGCAGCTCAGCCAGAAGTCGATCATCCGCGAACTCGACGCGGTAAGCCAGATGGAGGACTACTCCGACATCCTGGCCATCGACTTCCTGCTCGGCAAGGAGGGCAGCGGCTTGAACACCGAGTACAAGCTCACCCCGGTCCCCCGCAAGAAGGGTGCCGACAAGGCCATCGCCGAAGCCTGGGAAGAGACCCGCTCCGCAGGCTTCGACCTGAGCAGGCTGCTGGAAGGTGCCGACCCCTTCAAGCCCGCCGAATAAGCTGCGTTACCGCCAAGCGTAAGCTGCTGCACACATAAGCTGATGTGCGGTAGCTTCACCCTTACGCTTAGTCGGGAATGAGTACGCACGAGGAGTAGGTGCTTCACCCAGCACTTACTCCTTTTTTGTGTAAGCTGTTACAGCTACGTTGCGTTGCTGTCGTTGTCCACTCTTGATCCCACCGAAGCACTAAGCGGCTTAGCTAAGTGGAAGCTGGAGCGTGACGACGAAAGTGACCCTAATGGGCGTATTTATCGCGATAAGCAGGGTGAAATTTACCATAGCGTTACCCGTATTCTTAAAGAGACCAGCAACAGCAAAGCGGCGTTGGAAGCTTGGGCCGCCCGCTTAGGCGAAGAACGCGCCGCCCAGGAGCGCGACACCGCAGCGCAGCGCGGCACGCTCACCCACAACTGCGCCGAATACCTGCTGCGCACCGCCAAGCGCATGGCCGACTCCACCGCTAAGCGCCGCAACTCCTGGTACACGAAATCAGACGGCCTAGGCCGCGCTCCGGCTCCCCTCACCAAATGGGCACTTACCCAGGTGCTCCCCAGTGTCCCTAAGGCCGGCCTTAGCGCTGCCGGCTATCGCCGCGGCCTAATCACTTGGATAAGCGAAAACGTAACCGCAATCCACGCCATCGAATTTAGCGTGCATCATCCTGCAGGTTTCGCTGGCACCTGCGACGGACTAATTGACTACAAAGGTAAGGGGCCTTTCGTCGCAGACTGGAAAACCTCCTTCAACAAACGCTCCGAAGAACTCCTTACCGACTACACCGACCAAATCGGCGCTTACAGCCTCGGCCTACGCCACCTCACCGGCATCCAAGCCCTAGGCGGCCTCATCGTCGTAGCACGCCGCGCCGGTAAGCCGGATGTGCGCGAGCTAAGCGCCCTGGAAGTGCGTGGCGCCGAATGCCGCTACCTAGAGCGCTGCGAAGCCTACTTCGATGCGCTGCATAAGCAGCTAAGCGAAACCGCCAACGCTTAGCACCCGCACCCTTTAGCCTCTTAGCACTGCAGCGCCTCCACTTATGGCTCGCACAATCGAGTTCGACGTGGAGAGCATCTTCCGCAGGTTGAATGTGCTGGAAGGTACGCAGATCAAATACGCCGCTAAGCGGTCCTTGCAGCGCTTCGGTTTTGAGGCCCAACAGCACCTGGGCCTCCAGATGGCAGGCCGCTTTGAGAACCCCGTAAGTTATACGCTTGGCTCCGCGAAGTATGATCCCAGACTTATCGAAGATCAAGGTAGCGTAGCTCTGCGCCTCTACATAAATCCCGATGGCTCTAAGGGTACGGCACCAGCCACCTACCTTTACCCCACAGATCGCGGCAGCGGTGACAGCACCGCCTACACCACACGCTTCGGCAAGGGCCTAAGCAAGATTGGCGTAACCAATAAGTTTCCCGTACCTTACGCGGGCGGTAAGGAGGTGCGTACCAACAAGTACGGCAACATGCTGCCGAGCCAATACCGAGAAACACTTAGAGACTTGCGGACCAAAGGCTCTACAATCTTCGCCTTACCGAACGGCTCCCCAGGCGGCCTGCTGCCTCCCGGCATCTACAAGCGCCGCGGCCGTTCCGCCTACCTCCTCTTCTCTCTGCTGGACAGCCCCCCACAAGTCCGCCAAGCCTTCGACTTCTACGGCATAACCCAGCGCCTCGCGCAGCAGCGCCTCCCTAAGCTGATAGGCGAAGAGCTGGCCAAAGCCCTACGCTAAGCTGCGCCGCTAAGCCGCACCGTGGCTTAGCTTACGTTTTACAACACCCCTTACACGACCCCTTACCCCGCTTCAGCTTACGTGTGCTACGCTTACCCGTGTTCAACCCCTTAGCACCAATGCTTACACCCCTTATCCGCCTGGCCGACGCCGCCTACCGCGCCGGTGTGCCGCTGATGTCAGATAACGCCTTCGACGCCCTCAACCGCTTAGCGCCCAACGCCCTGCCCCCGCTCTCCACGCTCCTTAGCCTCGACTGCCACCCCGACCCGCACGACTGGCTGGAGCGCAACCCCGGCCCCTACGCCGTCCAACTCAAAGCCGACGGCGTAAGCGTCAACCTTGTCTACCTCGACGGCCGCTTCAGCCACGCCCACCTACGCAGCGGCCGCGACTGCACAGACGCTGCCCTCCGCGCTGGTGCGCTGCTCGACCTCCCCGGCTCCCCCGTGGGCCGCATCGAGGTCCGCTGCGAGGCCATGGCGTTCGCCTACACAAACCCCGGCAAGCCCCCCACCCGCAACGCCTGCGCCGCCGCCCTCCGCCGTAAGGGGCTGCAGGACAAGCTCAACCTCAGCCTTCTTGCGTTCGATATTGTTGGTATTGATGCGATTACAACGCATTGCGGTGCGCTTACATGGCTCAAGTGCGCCGGCTTCGCCACCCTCGACCCCCTGGAAGTCGCCACCGCCACCGAGGTATTCGAGCTGTTCGACGCCTTCTGCGTCTGCCAGCCCACCCTGCCCTTCCCCTGCGACGGCATCACCGTCAAGCTCGACTCCAAGATTCGCCAACGCCAGCTCGGCAACGACTCCCGCGCCCCCCGCTGGGCCATAAGCATGAAGCCGTAAGCCGCCGCACTAAGCCGCCGCACTAAGCCGCAACACTGCCCCACACCACTTACCCACACTTAGTCTCATGAGTCTCACCCCCACAGACCCCTACAGCACATCCCCTCGCCCAATGACACCCACCGCCGCCTTACGCGAGGCCAAGCTGCGCCTAGCCAACGACATCGAGAACCTCCTCGACACCTTCACTAAGCTGACGGACCTAAGCGTAAGTGAGATCTATGTAGAACAAGTGCTCATGCACACGCCTCACCCCACGTTTAACCGCCACCTAGTACGCCTGCGCATAAGCCTGTGAACCGCAAACTCCTCACAATCGGCGACGTAATCTGCTTCGTAATCACGGCTGGAACGATCGCCCTGCTCGCCTGGGGCATCACCACCTACCCCTCCCCCACCCACAGTGGCACACAACCCCTAAGCCGCCCCACACCCACGCGCTAAGCCGCTAAGCGCTACGCCGCCCAACTGCCCCTTACCCCTTACCCCTTACCACGCCGCAGCTTATGACCCTCCTACCGTTTACCTGCAGCGCGTCCCGTCCTGGTGCGCCGCTTATCCGCATCGGCATCCTGGCCCGCTCCAAGAGCGACGCTCACACCACCGCCACCGAACTCTTCCCCGCCTACACCATCGGCCTAGTCGAACTCAGCCCCGACTGGACCGACGAGCACGACGCCTAAGCTTCCACGCATCCAAACACCTACGCCGCCCCTTACTTATGACAGCATCCAATTTGCAACTTACGCAACTTAAGCGTTACTGGTTCCAAATCGAGTCCACTAACCAAATCCAGTGCGTGTGGGCCGTGAGCTTCACCGAGGCCAAAGACAAAGCGGCTAAGCGCTACCTACCGCAGTGGCGCGGCATAAGTTGGATCGACACAAGCGGCGGCACCTCCACAGGGCGAGACTCATGAGTCTCACGCCCCAGCGCCTAAGCTCCGCCACTCCCCTTACCCCTTAGCACCTATGTCGCGCCTCCTTACCCGCCACCAACTGCTAAGCCTCTACCACTCAACCTTCACCCCAGGCGCGTTTACCACCTCCACTTACGAAGACCGCCTCGTCGCCTACGGCAACGCAGTCCAGTCCTGGCTAAGCAGCCCCGAATCGGAAGATCCGCGCTTACCCCTCTCCTCCCTCTGCTTACCGCAGCGCATCTATGGCGCCCTTCGCCGCGCCGGCTACACCTACGTCGATGACGTGCGCAGCGCCACCGACGCCCAACTGCTCGGCGCCCGCGACTTCGGCCCTAAGGGGTTGCGCCTGCTCCGCGACGCGCTAAGCGGCGGCGCTTAAAGCGCTGGTACGCCAGCGATCTGCCAAGCCTGGAACGCTAAGTTAATGAGTTTTAAGTTGCGCGTGGGAAAATTTGGGACATGCGTACTGCCGGTTTTCTTAGCACAAGCTTACGCACATTTACTTCCAAAAATTTTCAGGCATGGGAACCTTCGGTTCTTAGGGCAATTTTTCACACACTCACTTAGCCCCAAGCGCCCACGCCCCTTACCGCGCTCGGCGGCGTAGTGCCGCTCCGTGCCCCAGCCCAGGGCCACCGCTCAGCCGCCCACACGCCATAACGCAAGTGTTATGACGTATTCGCATCAGCGCCGCCTATTGCGACTCAGCTGCGCGGCCTATTGCCTCTCAACACCGCCAGCTTACTGAGAATCAACAAGCCGCACCGCCGCCGGCCTTATTGCGAATCAACACCGCCCCTTACTGAGTCGCAATAAGCAGCGCCCCACCTAGGCTTATTGCGATTGTTACGGTTTGCTAACGCCTAAGCCGCGGCCTATTCCCCGCCGCCCACCTAGGGCCTATTGTTCGGTGCAAGCGGGCTAAGCCCCGCTGCCCCCTACTACCAATGTCTTGCAACCTCACCTATGGCTAGACCCCTTCTCAGCATCGGCGCCTTCGGAACCCACTTGATAGGCGATGCACACGGCTATTCCTTTGCCGGCACCGTGCCCTCCGACATCAAGGTCGGTGGTTACGCGACCCAGCAAGAGGGCATCGCTGCTTTCGTTGAATGGTTTAAAGCCCAAGATGTGGACTTTCAGCGTTACCACGTTGCCGACCTCCGCAACGATGTCTTTGTTGCTGTGATGGCCGCCTAAGCCCCCACCAACTTACCCTTCCGCTTCTAAGCTAATGCCTACCACCGTTCAGCTTACAGACCGCTTACCCGAAATCATCGAAACCGCATGGCAGGATGTAACCGACCTACTGCGCGAATACTTCGTAGCTAACGGCGGCGATCTGCCCTGCCTACATAATGATCTGAATTATAGCGGCAGCGTAAGCGAGATCATAGATGGCGCCGTGCCGATCTACACAAGCGAGCTAAACGAGCTGGCTTATTTCCACCATGACGCTGCAATCGCCACGCTAATCGAAACCTTTGGCTCCGCTGACGGTGACTGGCCATCAGGCCCATTCGCCGCCGGCCTGTATTCCCTCATCGAAGAGGGCATTAATGAGAGCTGGCACGCTGAAGCAGAAGACCTATGGGACGACTGGACAGAATCACTGGATTGCGCCGCCGTTCGTAAGTTCGCATTGGCTTACGCTAAGCAGCAGAGCGAGGCTAAGCAGGAAGCTAAGCAGGAGGTAGCAGCGTGATCGTGATCTGCCGCCAAGGCGCCTAGCAGCTTATTCAATCGCCGCAAGACCTAAAGGCAGCATGGCGCCTAGCCCATAAGCTGCAATGGTTTAGCAAGGTGCCGCATTATGTCGGCAGAGTCTAAGCCGCACCGCTAGGCCCTAAACCTCCCTTACTATTCACCAATTACCCCACGAAGCTAGTGCTCACCTACGACACGGTATTTCCCCCGCAACCCGCTAAGCCCGAGAAACCCGCAACCCAACCCCTCCCCTTAGGGCTTAACGAACACGTCCCCGCAATCCTTGAATGTGGCCGCTGCAAAGGTGACGGATTCACCTTACACAAAGGCTTTACCACCGAGACTAAGCGATTCCCGTCACGGTGGGATAAGTGTTCAAGCTGTGATGGTGCAGGATGGTATCACGCGCCCGACCTTAGTGAGCTGGTACGCGCCACCAAGGGGCGCAAACCCCGCAGCCTTAGGTCTAAGCGGCCCGACGAAACCCGCGCCTATTATGTCTGGCGGCTTGCCAGATTCCACGGTGGTAAGGATACCTGCCTGCCTATGTCTGCAGAAATGGAACTAGGCAGCGATCCTTACCGCGAGATCCTAGACGAGCTGGCCCGAATACTCGCTAAGGGATTGTTCGGTAGTTCCAACGTAGGCAGCGCTAGGTGGCAACAGGCTATGTATGGCAGCCACGAATACACCGACCTACCGCCAGTTATTGATGGCCCCACCTACGATTCCGATAAGCTGCTAAGCGAAGTGCTAGAGACCGTTTAAGTAAGCCCTAAGCCCATTGCCTGCTTACCCTTACCGCTTACCCCTACCGCTTATGTCTCGCCCCTTTACCCCTGCCCCTTACCACCACACCGAGCCGCTACGTTTCAAGCACTTAAACCGCCACGAACTATTCGCGTTCCCCGCTAGCCCTACCACCCCCTTTATGGGGCCTTACATGAAGCTAAGTGCCCGCCGTTACGTTGCCGTAAGGATCACCGGCTCGCTGAAGCTTATCCCCCACATAGACGCTGGAGCGATCGTACATCGCATCGGCTCCGTTAATGCTTGCGTAAGCGATCGTGTTTCAGACTACCGCTAAGCCGCGCCGCTAAGCCGCGATACCTAAGGAGCTGCGCTATGTCGGTTCTTTAAGCCCAAACTTACACAAACCCAAACCCCTAAAGAGCTGCGCTATGTCGGTTCTTTAAGCGTAAACTTACACAAACCCAAACCCCTAAAGAGCTGCGCTATGTCGGTTCTTTAGGGGTTTTTTCATAAGCTTTCACACGGGCTTATGCTCCCGCATAAGCTTTAAGGGGCGCGAAGTGTAGTACGGATGCACCATAGTACGGATGCACTACCGCCGGTAGTACGGATGCACCATAGTACGGATGCACTACCGCCGGTAGTACGGATGCACCATAGTACGGATGCACTACCACTTACTGCGACTGATTCTCATTAGCGACGCCCGGGCGGCCGGTAGTACATTTGCTCATAATGGTACATCCGTCCTATCGACACGGCAACCGATCCGGCCTACTGTTCCCTCAGATCAGATCACTGATCGCCACGTTGCCTTGCCTCCCCTTACCTTTCCTCCCCTTACCATGCTTCGCGCCTTCCTAGGTTCCCTGTTCCCCTCAGTCTCATCAACGGCCCAGCTGGTACGCTACCGCGGCACCGCGGCAGGCTGGCAACCCATCGGTCAGTCCCGAACACTCCGGGACGCTAAGCGCCTGCAACATTATCTGAGCCGAATTGCCCCCGAGGCTACGCTCAAGCTGATTCCCGCTAACGCTTAATCACTGATCCCATGTCTTACTACCCTTTCCTCTCAGACGACGGTTCAACCTATGGCAGCTGTGAAGTGTTCTTCGTGTCTGCTGCCGACATTCGGGCCCATTGGAGAGTCCCAGGATGGGACGGCTTCGCCGTTCCCTCAGACTGCCCCCGAGATCCCCGAGACTGCTGCGCAGACAATCCCTCAGACCTTGAGGGGTGGTACTGGCAAGCTTGCCTGCCAGGATGCCTGCCAGACGGCGATCCTATGGGTCCGTTCCTCTCAGAGTCGGACGCCATCGCGGACGCCAACTGCGCAGCCTAAGCGTCCGACCCTACCGGGAGAATCCCTCCCACCCGTTCCCCCGTTCCCCTCTGACCTTTACCCCCTGAATTACCGTGCCTGATCTCGTTACCATTGACCGCAATTATCCCGAATGCTGCACACTTAACGCAGCCGATCACATTAGCGAAAGCCTAGGAAAGCCTCTGGAATTGCCCCAAGCTATCGCAGATCTCTTAGGTGAACAATGGGCAAATTCTGAAGAGGTTGAGCCTAACCTACTGCAGCTGTTTAAGCTAATCACTGGCGCAGAGTATCAGCAAGTCGTCCGAGACAATACCTACAACCAAGAATCAAACCTAGACTCATTCTACGTTTTCACAGTCTACGCTGATGTAGACTGTTCGGACTGGTGCTGGCGTTCTGATGTCTTTATTGTGGTTGAAATGGGATCAGGCGGCGATCCTCGTTATTCCGCATACGGTCCCGCACAAGTCTTTAGGCTGGAGGATGGCAGCCTAGGTGAAACAGGTTTCTTCGATATCGTCCTAGGCTGGTGGGCTGAACCTATCCGCGCATCTTACGATCCCATGCTGATCGATCGCCAGAATGAGAGGATCGGCATAGGCTACAGCTCCCATCCTTACTACGAACTGGAATCCCTACTCTATGCCAAACCCATCTGGAGCGACCGTAGAAACGCCTTTATCGGCAGATTCAAGGATTCCCCTTACCCGGTAACGCTAACGCCTCATCCTCCCCATTATGGGGGCTGATCTAATCCGAACCGCACAAGGGCTAGCCCATCGCTAGCCCTTTCTTCGTGCCTGCACCGCACAAGGGCTAGCCCATCGCTAGCCCTTTCTTCGTGCCTGCCAGGCCTCACCTCAGCCAGGCCTCACCTCAGCCAGGCCTCACCTCAGCCAGGCCTCACCTCAGCCAGGCCTCACCTCAGCCAGGCCTCACCTCAGC